>Ga0302186_10000177_pt1 | contig 58444 bp, 35 predicted proteins | sample II_Bog_E1_2_FD_198782 | JGI IMG/M metagenome (GOLD analysis project Ga0302186, IMG submission 198782) | Peat permafrost microbial communities from Stordalen Mire near Abisko, Sweden - II_Bog_E1_1 | ecosystem: Environmental > Terrestrial > Soil > Wetlands > Peat | place: Sweden: Abisko...
TATGATCATGAGTAATACTAATATTGTTTTACAATTAACGATATCCCAAAATTCTTCATTTTTCCCAGTAATGTAACCTGGGCCACTTTTTTATACAATTCGAACTTAATTATTTTAGAAAATGGGAAACTGCTCGGGGAGGAGTCTTGTACCTTTTCCCAAAAATATAATGACTGAAATCAGCCAAATTCGTAAACGAAGTAATACGTAGTCTCTGAAAGGGAAATCAATATGTTGCATCTGATTTTTAAGGACCTGTCAGATCGAGTCGTGGATCGCAAAATTAATCTTGAAAACTTTCTTCTTTTCTTCCACAAAAATGGCTGTTGGGGTGAGCGTCTTTTTGAGTAATTCTCTCGCACCTAAGAGAATCTAATTTCATAGTACTAATTCATGCGTGGAACTGGTATATATATTTTGAGTCAGCCAATATATTCAAAGCAAGTGAATTAAACAAGATTCTTTTGCTATTTAGATTCTTTTCCAAGGAAACAAATGAGGAAGGGATATTATTCAACGATTTTCTAAGCATGGTACTGTTCAATTCATATAGCTATATAACTACCCGACCAACGATCTTATTTAAATTTTAAATGATCAAGACTTCATCGAGAGTTAGTTGAAGAACTATCTTATTCCCATTTAAACGATTTCTAAAATTTCAACAGCCAATAAAATTGACAGCATTAAATCGATTGGTAATTTAAAATAAAAATATTATCCAAATAAGATAATCAATAAACACAATAAATACTATAAACTTTAAGAAAAAAAGGAATAACTCACAATATCAAGCCTTATTGGGAAAGAAGTCATGAGGAACATTAAAGATAAATACAAAGCCAGCTAAAAATTCATCAGCTTAAATTGTGGGGACGAATTTTACAACATCAAGACTATCAACATGCAGCAACTCATCAAAAAATTTGCATTTTATATATTCCATTCAGCAAATATTGACCAAGAAAATGGAAGGTAAAGCCCATCTAATATAGACTCGATTTCAAGAAATTTTAACATTGGATTAGTCAACATAAGGCCTTATACAATAACTACTATAACGGTTTTCACAACCTTATTTGGGAAGACAATTTATCATCTGGTGGTATATCATATCTGGCAGCAAAGGAAAAGACTAGCTAGGCGCGCACTCTGATAGAGGACTGTACTGTGAAGGTCATTCTATTTCTTCTCCACTCTATTCTTGTTGTTTGTGGTGTAAATGATTTGGAAATGCCCATCATGATCATTTGCTTGGACGGATTAGAAGTATCTAAAACATATGGTGCCGATCTAGGATTTGGAATTAAGATCAGCCACAGAAATAGGGTTTATCCTGAAAAGAATTTCTATTTTAAAAATGAAAATCTGATGTTGGAGTGGATCTAACTAATGAAATACTATAAGGGACATACTATTCAATAGAAATACGATATCATGTAAAAAATAGGGGCTGGCAAATTTTCAGCAGTCTACAAGTGTCGTAATATTCTCTAAAGTAAAAATTACGCTTTGAAGTAGATTGCAGTTTTCAAGTTAGAACCATAGGCAAGAGCTCTAATTGCGTATTCATTTGTTGACTCAGTCACTAAAGTAGCATAATGCAGACTATATCGCATCCTCTGCTTTTGTAATTTAAGTAGATAATTCAATCAAAGACTCATGTTTATATAATAACTGAACTCATTGCTGGCAAAGATTTGTTTGACTTCGTGAACGATTATGAAGAATTGCCGGAGTATGATGCAGCCAAAATAGCCTTACAGATTATTATCGGTGTGCGCTTCCTCCATTCGTTAGGAATTGTACATCGTGATCTTAAGCCTGAAAACATTATGGTATTATGACTGTAAATTAGATTATTTTGGATGAGTAGTCTCAGGAAGTATCAAACATCAAAATCATTGATTTTGGATTTAGTCGATATTTGCAGAAGGCAAGTCATGATGAAAGCGATGGTTTATGTTTGTATATGTAGATTTATTAGCAGGAACACCAAATTACATCGCGCCATAAGTTCTACGAGGAGATTCAATAGGTTTTTAAATGGATAATTTTTCGATAGGCGTCATTCTCTATTATATGTACCACTGTTCTTATTCAGGCTTACAAATACCTTACCATTTAACGATTACACAATAACGGATGTCCTGAAAAATACGATGACTGGGTAATACAAATTTAGTGACAAGAGAGCTCTTTCATCAGAGGCCATCGATTTGGTCAATCAATTTTTGAAAAACGATCCCAAGGAACGAATTTCTCTAAATACCGCCATCAAACATCCTTGGTTCGATATAATGAAGCAACCAAGAAAGCAAGAGAGAAAATTAAGAAGTAGAGTATCTTCAAAACGAATACCTTTTTGAGCACGATCTATTTACGGTTGTGTCATCTCATATTTTTTGCTTTGATCATAGTAATTCTCAGGTCAATTAGTAAATTTAATAATATTCCATATTCTATAAATAGAAGTATGAGCAAAATAGATAAAATTAAAGAAAAATATGTGAGTGATACAGAACTAATGGCGTCTAAGGCGAGATTCGGCTATTTTAGTATACTACCCTCGAAAGCTACAGCCGTCACTGAGTTTTAGCCAGTTAAACGTAAAAATTAAACTACTCAGCTAATCGTGATAATGATGGAAAAGTACATACAGAGCCTAGAAACATATACGGAGGATTAACATCAACAGGTTCATTGAAGAAAAATTTCTTTTCTTATATTCCTTCAGCTATCACTGGTTCACCCTTCCAAGATCCTGGTAAACACGAACGCTTGCAGGAGTTATCTTAAAGTAAAAAATGGCAAGGAAAAGATATCTATAAACCAGCTAAGCTTAGCAGTACAATGTAAATTGAGGTTTATTCAGAATATCAGCTGCATATGAGTACATAAGCCCGACTGATCTAAAAAAATAGGCAAAAAGTCACAGAAATGCATAGGGAAAGGTGATTACTCAGAATAGCAATGTGCTTACAAGTCCAACGTCTAAATTGGAGTTTCAAAAACTGAAAGAGTTTAGGTATGTGGGGTGTCCTCCATAAAAAAATGATATAAAAGTACATGAGAAGAAGTAGGATGATACAAAAGGATAAAATAAACCTGAGGAGCCTTTTAAAATTGGTGCTCCAAAATGTAAACTCTTCTATTCGTATTCGCAGACGTATTTCGATGCAGATTTAAAAAGGAAAGAAGAAAAAAAGGATGAGACAATCAAAATTGCTCATTAAGCTCCTTTTAAACCTAGCTGCATCTCCCCTGGAAAAGATTTCTCTCCCTTAGTCTATACATAAGAAGGTAAAGGAAAGACTGAGATTAAGCTGGAAAGAAAAGAGAATAAATCGAATTAAGCTCATTTCAAGTACATTTGGATAAATATAGGTTGACTAAAATTGAAACTAACTCAAAACCGACACCCTCCATTGCCTATTCAAAAATCAATGTTCTCAGAGGAATAAGATGATTAATACTACTTTATTTTCTAATATTCGACTATAAAAGTCATCATTATTCCGTTTTAATTTATTGGTGGCTCCTTGGGAGTTTATAAAAGTAATACTTTCATATATTAAAATAAAGGGATAAATTTTCGAAGGCTTCCGTCTAAAGTGAAATTTGCTTTCTTCCATGGGCACAATTAACTGCTATTTTGGTTCCTTTTGGTCAATAGCCTAACACTTTTACTGATACTTGGACAGATACTTTAGAAAGGGTGTCTTACATAATTTTATTCGTTATTGCTCTCAAGAGTTCGCTAGGATTCAAAGTTGAAAGTGAGCTTATGGCAATTAATTAATTCAAAATTTAGGTATTAAGTAAATCAACAACATACTATTCTGCCATCCTCAACCACTCTTCACTTTCTGATAATTAAAAATAAAAGAATAGACAGAAAACTATAAACAATTCTCCTAATCGCAGCTAATTGATTAAAACACACTAAAAAAGCCTAAGATATAGCCGCTGAAGACAAATGAACCTTTTTTATTTTTTTTGAATGATTATTCACAAAATAAAAAGACAAATTTTGAAATTTGAAGCAGTTCCTTCTTAAATAATTTAAGCGGGCAATCATAAATTGATGAAGATAAATGAACTTGAAACACTCAAATCAAAGAAAAACTCAGATATTATCGGCATTACTTTAAAATTGGCTTTTAGTTCAAAAGAAGGCCCATAATTAAATACCAAAGCAAACCTATTAATAAGGCCGCTGAATGTGTAAAAATTTATATTTTGAGTTGGTACATGTAAAGCACTTACGATCAATAGAACCTTCCGCTGGTTCAGAATGTGGTGTCCTTTGCCAAATTGAGCTAAAATGATCTAGATCTCAAGCTCATTGCATAAAAGGTTGGAGGATGCCGCTACAATAAAAAGCGTTTTCCTGCTGTCATCCTCAGAAAGACCAAACCCAAAAGCACCATCCTTGTCTTTAAATCAGGAAGGATGATCATTATTGGATCTGAGTCTGAGGCTGATGCAGAAAAGGCTGCTAAGCTGTCCATCAAGGATATTCAAAAGTTGTTAGCCACAAAAATCAGGATGACTGAATTTAGAGTCACTAATATTGTGGCCAATGCTGATCTTGGCTGTAAGATTGACATCGGAAAATTATGCGAAGAGCGCAATGTTGTTCGCAATGAGAACTTTCCAGGTGTGGTCTACAAGCAGATGGAACATGTCAAGTCAGCCCTAATTTTTGCTTCAGGTAAAGTTGTTTTTACCGGAGCAAAGAACAAAGATTCTATTGATAATGCCTACAATGAACTCAAAAAGAAAATGGAGAAGTTTAAGAAACTACCATGACTTGTTTTTTATGAGAAGTTAATGACTCATTCTCTACTTATTTGATTATTTTCTTGAATAAAGCGAATGACTTCTTTTATTTGATCATTTATTTTCGTTTATTTTTTTACCTTTATGAGAACAATGCTTCGAGGATTTAATTGCGAATTGCGAAATAACAAATAATAATAAAATACTTATTTTAATGGAAATACTATTAACAATGGGCTCATGGATCACTCCATCTTTGCTCACTATATTCAGATACGTGACCTTCTACCTGCTCGAAACTGTTGTCAGCATTCTTTTGGTCTACCCTCTAAATCTCATCATCGTATCAGTTTTAATTCTGATGTGTTTGCGGAACATTATAAGGAGGTACAAAAGAAAAGATATACAAATAACAAAATTCTAATTATCGGAACTTCATTAAAAATATAAAGGGGAGATATATCTGTTCCAAAAAGAATCAAAACAAATAAATGATTCGGCAAAAACTATGTGTAAATAATATGAAAATGAGCCCAAGATATATTAACTCAGCAGAAAATAAATAGAAGACTTACACAAGACAGAGGACTTATTATCTAAATAAATTTAAATATTGTTGTAAAAAGTATCAATAAGCAACGATCTATTGGAGGAAACCCAAATGCTTGAGCAATAAATGGATTAAAGTTTAAGTGATTTATAAACTGAAGTGGATCAAGTCATTAGTGATTTTTATAAAATTGATTGAAGGCGCTAAATCATAAAAATTTATCCACATAGTTTGTAAGGGTTTTCATGATTCCTGCTTTTTTGTTGTGTTCCTCCTTTTCTTCTGTCTTCTATATTTACTTTTTCTTTTCTTTCATTCTTTCTGGATGTTTATCTTTCTAATGTCCTGACTTTTTTTCCGTTAATCGTTTTTTCTAAAGTGCTTTTTTGGCGATGGCTGCATGTTCTTTAAAATTTTTATTTTTAAACTACAAAAACAGTTGATTTGTGATTTCAATAACTTTGTTTATATTGATGTAATCTCGAATATTCTGTAAGTATCCTAAAATAAAAGTGAAATCGTTCTGCAAGATTATCTATTTGCACGACACCATTATCGCAATAGCAAAAAAGTTTATGTACTGCTGGCGATGGTCTGATGAAAAAATACTTTCCCAAATTCTTAAAATATCGAAGAGGAGAAAATCCTGAGCATAGAGGAGTGTAATCCATCGAAAGCAATAGAAAATAGGATCAATCTTCAAATGTTATAATCGACTCCAAATAGCAGGCTAAATGACCTTTATAGGTTTATCTGTACCACAAGCATTTCGTTAACATCATTTAACTTACCATAAATTCCAGTTTAGCTCTTATCCATATCCTTGATATGCAGTTCAATAATGTCACTAATGGCATTGTTGAACATAAAGAAGCAAGAAGCTTACTCAACAGCGTTAGCAGGCTTAGCTGCATTAACCAGATAAAAAATTGGAGCCAAAATTTCATTCATGCCTTGCACATATAGAATTTTAGGATTAAGCTTAGCATAAATATAGAGTATGCGAGTCATGTAGTCATATCGGTAAGTTTTGCGCTGTTTCTATTTGTTATTTAAAAACTAGTGATAAGCTTACTCATTATCTCCATTGATGAGTTTAAATTTTTATCTTCTCGCACTTGTTAGATATGGTATCATTATCTACTAGCTTTGCGTCACAAAAAAAGACATTTATGATTGAGTCCGTGATGTGTCTTTTTCTATTTGCTACCATATGGCGTAGTCTGATTATAGTTATTTGAGACGAGGGTGATCCTTTTTTAAATGTAAAGGATATCCTTCAAACTTTTATTTCGGCAAAAACGAGTTAACAAAATCATAGTATGTCTTAGTTTATCTTTCGATGACTGCTTACCATTTTGATTTATCTTCAGGCAAATATCCTAAAATTATTTTCCAGCAATACTATCTGATTGTGGCGGCTTAATCAGGAATTCCTTGAGAAAGACAAATTTTTAACTATTTTAGATCAATTGTTTTGCAATTTAATATGCTGATCAATTTTGAGACCTTTTTGGCGATGTACGGAGATAGTCCGTCGGTCGTAAACTAAAGTTTAAGACTTTGCTTTTCATGGTTTTAATAAGAAGGCTGTTAGTGAATGGTAGGTTTCATCATATAGCCAAGACCAAGCAGATCTTCGTCCATTATTTTCGAATGTCTAATCAAATTAATGAAGGATTAAAGTTTAAATTTAGGATAAAGACAATATTATTAAAAGTTATCAAAATAATTAATGATCAAGCATCTTTATGAGTCATCATCAACCATCAAATCAATATATAAAAACATTCATCCAAAGTAAAATGCCAATTGAAAACACATTAAATATAGAGTAATGAAAAAGAAAGAAGGATTGCCCAAAGTATTAGAGCAAATGGTAGACCTAACCAAACAAGATGAGTCTGGAATCACTCACATTCAGGAGCAGTTAATAGTAAATCATCAGATATATAGAAAATGCCTCACCTTGCCCTGGTAACATCCAAATACTTCATGAACTTGAGTAAATACTGCCTTACTTTTTATCACAGTTACAAAAGGAATAGTAAATAGTTGATCAAAAATAAAATGAAGGGCAATATTCGAAGCAAAGCTAATAGATAAGATCTATAAAAGATTCCATTAAAAAAGCCATTGACAGCATATATCCTCTACTTTCAAGATAGGGTTTCAATTTTCCAATCAAAATATCCAAGTACTCCAATTATAAGATAGATTATACTATTTCTTAATTAACTCGGCTTATAGCTAAAGAATGGAAATAGCAAGAGCCATCTATCAAGAATCCATATATAGAAAGAGCTGCCAACGATCGAAAACGTTATGAAAATGAACGGACTGATCAAAAACTAAAACAGCAGAAAAAGATACCCTAACCAGTAAAAAAATAACCTTCGAGTGAGCAATCGTCAGAGTATGAACAAAAGGAGGTGCCTTCATAAGAAAGGCCTGAAGAAGACTCGTTGGGATAACTAATTTGATTTTTTGAAGTTTATTACATAGAAAAGTATAATTCTTATTAATAAAATATATGAGTATAGTCAATAACTGTTTAGAGTATTTGCTTGGAGTAGCCGAGAAGATAATTGCCAAATGCGTAGACAAGCAGACATCATAAAAATATTTTAACCTTAAAGAACAGGTTATGGAAAAATTTACAGTTTAGCTACGAAACTCAACTATTAGTGGACTCAGTTCTGATAAAGAAAATAACAAGTCCTCTAGAGTACTCAGGATGTCAACTATCAGCAATAACAGCACTGGAAAATCTAAGAAAGCAACAACAACACGACAGTCAATAGGAAAGAGCATAAAAAATAAAAAGAATGACTAACTTGAAAGAGTAAATGTATAGTATTTGGGATATAAAACGAATTCTAAACATATTAATAGTTAAAACTCCTCAGTCGGAGTCAAATAGTACTCAGTACTACTTCATATGGCCTCAATCATAAAAAATGCATAGTCTTGTCCTAGCATGCTAAAAACAATAACATTTAAACCAAATAATTTTAGCAAGTAGGTTGATGTTGTTGCACAAGCAATAGCTTCATCTCTTACTTCAATATATTAGGTAATTCACAATTAGTAATCATCTTCAACAGGGGAAATAACTCCATAATAACAGAATCCTTCAAAAATAAACTAACTTATAATTGATAACAAATGGTTGTTATCTAAATTATAAGCAATTATAAATGAAAATATAATTCTGCGCAGAATGAGTGGACTAAAAGTTAATGATTGACAAATCAATTATCTTTTATAAGTATTCAAATCATTTGGCTATTTTTTTATGGTTAATCTGGGGAGTAAATGTGATATCTGATTCTGTCTTTCTCTTTACAAGTCCGCGCTGATCAATTGGTAGCCTTTGCTGTCCAGATACCATTTTTTAGCTTTTTGGATTGAGTTTGGGCTGGAAAGTAATCCCTTCAAGTTATTTGGATTGTTTGGCTTCTACTTTTTGCCTATTATCCTCCTATTTCTTTTATTTCCATCTCTGCATTTCATTATAATATTGGTCATAGGTTCGAACTGTATCAGGCCTTTTGGCATGCCTATTGTATTCCTCGATAAAAGAAGCCATTTGCTCCTCTTCCTGTTTAATCTTAGTGACTTCCAACTCATAAACTTTCTTTTTCTTATCCTAAACGATCTTTTAAAATCGTGTATAAATAGGTTCATATCCTGTTTCTTTGGTAATTCTCTCAGATTTTTTATCAATAGTGGGCTTATTTTTCACTTATTTAATACTATATTAAGATACAGGTACCTTTATTTTTAAAGTTCTTCTTTCTTCCTGTCAATATCTTTCCTCTTTTTAATTTAGCACTCCTCAAATCTACGAATTAAACCATGACCACTTCCCATCGTTTTATTTAACTTTTTTGTTTAGCTTGAAATTTTATTTAGAGCAGATTGAAGTTTGAGGGTAAGCTCATTATAATTATTCATATCTGTTTCTTATGATTCATCTGCATGAGTCTCTTACTGATAGATCATTTTAATGTTTTTGCTTTTGGGAGTGTGTGGAAACGGCAGGACAGGCATAGATTGAGGAGAAAACGTTTTGCCATAACTTCGGGATTATTTCTTCACCTCTTTTTGAGTTTGATTTACTCCTTGCTTCTTTTCATCATTTGCAGCTCCAACAAAGGGATCTTCTTAATTTTGAGTTGATTCATATGCAATCACCTCCTACACTGTTTAGAGTGGATGATCAGGTTATTGATGATAAAAAGTGAAATTTGATGACGGATCTGTGGAAATTTAATGTGTTTAACAATACATGAACGGAGAATGAGTTATCTTTGTTAGATGTAATTGTAAATAAATATATTTAAAGGAAAATAAAGAAGCAATTTATCATCAGGTTTCAAATCAATTAAAACAGATAATGCTGATAAATAACTATAAGTTAAAAACATTAAAAGGATTAAATCTTTTAGCAACAGAGACAAATAAATTTTAAAGAATGAATTCAGAAACATGAAATAAATTCGAAGATATCGCCATAGGAGATTAATGAGACTATTAACATAAAAATAAAATCAAAAATCAAAGCAGCTGATAATATTATGGAACAAATCAAAGTTAAATATAATAAAATTAAATTATCCATATAAATACTCATTCGTTAAATTTGAAGGCAAATCTATCATTTGAATCCAAAGGCTGGCTTCTCACATACTCCGCATGTATTGCCTAGAGCAAGTCTGATAAAACCATATTCTCCCCATCTGACTCCCCATGAATTCTTTATCTTCCAAGAATCTGAAGCAATTCCAATTAAATATACATCGTGGTTCACCTCTGTGCTTGTGCAGCCATTGTAGATTCCTGATTTATAAGTCTGCCATTGAAGGGCGTTTACGGCAACAGTCATAGGACCATCATAAAGTGCATTTTTAATGTTATCACAACCATTGAATTCAACATGAGTGTAAGCTGGCTTGTAGTCGCCTGTTGATTTTTGACAAATGCCTTTTGTGGCACGGTAGGGGTATGAGGCTTCAGTGTTAAGTCCATTTTCTCTAATATAAGTTAATGTTCCATTTCTACTTCCTCCTTGACAGCCAAAAGTTGTATAGCTTGCTGAACAATCAAGAATTTGTTGTTCTGAAAGAGTATAATTCTTACTCTGGAACAAATAGAAGCTTTAAATCAAACTGGTAGAGCAAAATGCATAACCAGCGTCGCAGTTTCCTTGATCCCTGACTGGACTCACCTTGCCTAAGGCATGCCAATCAATTTATTGAAGGACTTCTGACATCTAATTTTCCTATGCTTTGTTGATAGGCGATAGTTAAGTTTTATAAAATCTATTGAGAAACATCTCCTAAAATTCAAATTGGCTGAGATGAGTAAATTGATTAACTCCTTTAGTATAGGTTTGGAGAGTATCAGAATTATGACTTTAGATATCCTCTAAAGTTTGAGTAAAGATTATCTTTCGATAAGATTACTCCTCTGGTGTGAATTATTTTCCAAATTCAGATTTCCAGTTAGCAAAAGTTTCCTTAGTTGAGTTAAATCCTTATTGATTTACCAATAGGAGAGCTACTGTTATGAGGGACACGGATATTATCTGCCAAATCTTCATATGATATTTAAGATATGCTAAAGAGATTAATGATGAAAATAGAAAATATATCTTTAATTTATAATTCAGTATAAAGTCAGGATATTCAATAAATAAAGAGAAAGCAATTGAAAAAAGTCTGAAAATTTTACAAAATGCTGTTTAAAGTGATGCCCTCATTGAAAATGATAATTTACTATTAATGGAGTTCCGAAGATAAATATCCATATATATTTTCATACGATGAGTGGAAAGGCGTGCTCATAGCTAGAAATATTTTACATTTTTAATAAAGTTAAAGTCGTAAATATATTGCGAAGCAAACTTGTTTATAAGCTTTATAATGTCAGTTAATACATTAAATTATCAAAAATTAATCAGATCAATCAAATATCGAGTCTAATTCCTGGTTGTCCCCAATATTATTTTGATTTTGAATAATCTAGTCATTAATAGCTAATGCTTGCTTTTATAATGCTTCTCGGTTAACCCTAACTATATTCCTCTTTTTGCACATTGTCTCTTCTGCTTCATTGTCTTCCTCATTAATTATTTCGCTGATACCTGTCTTCATGTATTTTCTAAGTTGCTTTTTACAATTGTTGATTACATCAATAAAATTCTTTTTTAAATGACCAATTTCAGTGACAGTTTGCTCTTCAATCTGCTTTTCCAGTGCTTGTATTTCTTTGATTTCATTGTTTATTCTCTATTTCTACTGTTTGACTTTTGCTTACTGTTCGTTGTATTCTTTTCTGAACTCCATAAATATTTGTTTCATATGATCAATTGAATTGATGTTGCTGACTCTATCAAATTGAATCCAAAATAACTAAATATTAATCCCAGTTTATATTTCACAAATTAAGCTAAATTTTCCACTTTATTCATTGAACTTAATCTCGATATTTGAGCGACTTCCATTGAGGGAATCTTGAATCGTGTTTAAAGACTGTTCATTCCATGCTAACTGTTTGTTTATATTCTGTTTAATAAGATTTCCCTTATATACTGAAGTGGATGCATATACAAAAATCTGAGCTAATTTTGAGGTATCGGAAGAGTCCTTGAATGCAGTGGATTAAAAAATAGTTAAAATTTTGATAGTGAAAAGCGGTTGTCTGACTTGATGGGATATCATTGAAATTTTCTTCATGTTGTCTATGATTTAAATTAATATGGAAACATTCCGATGAATTGCCTCTAAAGCTTATATTTATATTTTTAGTATTTGGAAATACATTTGCAAACAACTTTGACTGTTTGGATAAAAAATATGTGAAACTCAAAATATAATGGATTCAATTCTATATGCTTTCTCGAATGGTAAATTGGATGGCTGTGATATTGTTTAAATTAAATAAAGATTAAATAAATTAAATATAATATTGTAGTCACCATTATCTTCTGATTAAAATTTTATAGTGGGGGAATAAATATCGATTTTACAAATTATAAATTTATAAGTAATTGTTATTTATGTTTACTAATTTGTTATTCCATGAGCTATTACTACAAAATAGATGAAATCATATTGTTATGATTCAAAACTTAATCCTATAAAAGAAAAATTTCTTAGTTGAAAAATTTAACAAATTTAATTATTCATTTATTCATTTATTCTTTTGCCTTTAAAATGACAAATATAAAATATTCAGTTTTTTATGCCTATTAAACGAATTAAAAAGTTTATTTCAGTCAATAATTAAATAAAAGGCAAATTGTTAAATATGGCATAAATTAATAAATTCTATTCCGAATATTTTTAATATTTAAGTTGAGCAAGATGCCAACCTAAATATTTTGTAATTTTATATGGAACAAGAGATCTAAATCTGGAATAATGCATTTTGTATATATATTTTCCAATTCAGGATAAAGCAGTAATCAATTATAATTAGCTTTATTGATTGATATTATCAGATTCTATTATTTAGAAATTATACCGCAGAAAAAAGAATATGGGATGCTAATAGTCGCAAATTGCCCAACTCAACTAATTGGATGGTTAAATACCCTAAAAATAAGTGAAGACACAAAACAGGAGAAAGATCAAAAACGAACGGATTCACGGAAGACAGTCAGTTACCACTATTTTTTAGAATATTAAAAAAATAGATAAATCAAAAACAGTTGTAGATCTGGAGTTTATTGAAAGGACCATCAGTAAACACTTTCTTTTATTTAAACTCAGCAAGCAGGAAAGGAGATAACTTGCAATCGCTATGGAAGCTTACTAAACTGATATAGGGCAGTTTGTTTTTGAACAGGGAACTCTTGCCAGCATGTTCTTTATTATTCAAGAAGGGGAAGTTCAAATTTAGATAAATGGGTTACCCGTTAAGACTATGAAAAAAGGAGATTATTTTGGATAGCTTTCAATAATATACTCTTCTCCTCGGTCTGCATCAGTTAAAACTCTATCAAAGTGTTCATTTTGGTGTCTCAGTCAGCACATATTTCTTTAAATTCAAAGAGAAATGGTAAAGAACAATTTTAAAATTGCTAAAACCTATGTTAGTAAGTTGCCTATTTTTAATTTTCTCACTGCAAAACAAAAGGACTCAATTAGCTATAATATGAATACCCTAAAATATGATGAAAATTAAATTGTTTTTAAAGAAGGAGAAAGCGCCATGTCCTTTTATATTATGATCGAAGGTATCATTCAAATTGATATTCCGGGTAAGCCAGCCATCCAACTAAAAAAAGGAGAATCATTTGGATAAAACTGCCTTAGACCTAATCAAATTAGATCAGGAACAGCTAAGTGTGTTGGTAAATCACAGTTACTAGCCATCAGCAGATAGGATTTGAAATCCTGCTTGGGCGGAAAATCTTAGTAGTAACTTTTGTTCAATACTTTAATTAAATGGTCTCTTCGAAGATCAAATTTGTTTAGAGGCAGTAACTCTTTCTAACAATCTAAACTCATTTCAATGGGTCAGATATTATCAACAACAGATGGATAAACGTTGGCTAAAGCGGGTTAGAATGATTAAAATATATACATTTGCCTTGAGGGCAAAATAAATTCTTATGAGATAGGAGATTTGATAAATGAAAATGAGGCAGTTGAGGACATTGAGAATTTTATCAGTAAAGAAACTCTTGTAAAGAAAGACACGGGTTTTATCTTTAAAATATCTTTAAAGAACATTCAAGGATTTAAAAATAAAGATAGAAAAAACAAAATAACTTAGTCTCTGGTCCGATATTCTAAGAATGAGCTTTTTCCAAAGAATTTATTGCCGGCTCTAAAAATTGATTTCAAAGATTTATATATCCTGTGCAAATTGGGGGAAGGTCAAATGGGAAAAGTGTTCTTAGTTTAAAATAAAAAGACCTAAAAGCGATATGCCTTGAAGTGTGTTTAAAAAAATATGGTTATCAAGCATCAAATGCAAAAATTTTTAATCGCAGAAAAATAGATATTATCCATTTGCAATTTCCCCTTAATCTCAAAACTAATTTAATCCTACAAAGACAGTCATTTTGTTTATCTGTTGCTATAATATATAGAAGGAGGAGATTTCTTTGACTTTTTGGCTGAAATCGGAGTATGCAACAATAACCAGTCCAGATTTTATTTTGGATGCATCCTTTTGAGTATTGAGTATTTTCATAAAAACTCAATCGTATATCGTGATGTGAAACCTTAAAATGTTGCCGTAAGTGCCAATGGATATCTCCATATGATAGACATGGGTACAGCCAAGCTTCTCTAATAAGATTGCTAAACTGGTTATAGAACATTCACTATTATTGGTATCATTACAATTATATAGGAACCCCGCATTATATGGCCCCTGAAGTTATGTAAGCAAAAGGATATTCTTTTTCTGTCGATATATGGTCATTGGGAGTCCTTCTCTACGAGATGGTTTGTGGTGTTCTGCCTTATGGAAGTTATTCAGACGATCCTGTTAGTATATATAAGTAGATTTAAAAAAATGAGCTTCGATACCCAAAGAATTATAATGACTCGACTGGTAAGGAGTTAATTAAAAGATTATTGCAAAAACATCCAGACAAAAGAGCAGTGGAAGATTTTTCTGAAATTAAGAATATGGAATTTTTCAAAAATTTTAATTGGAAATTGCTGTAAGCCAGCAAAATGGTGGCCCCAATTATCCCCAAAATTAGCGATTCAAAATGGAAAACAAAAAGCCAATATCTTCTGAATTATCTTCAAAAGTAAAAATTAAAAATGGATAGACCTTTAGTCCCTCATAACTAGAAATGGGACTAGATTTTTTGATTTTATCCGCAAATCTTATTGATAATTTAGAAACATAAATTATATTTGGAAGTTAATCAGAAGTATAAAGAGCTATATAATAATCTTACAATCATATAGAGAAATATTGAAAACATGCAATAATGGAGTCCTGCAAAAAGTAAAACATAAAGAGATTCTTGCAATGAGCCACTTGTAAGGATATAGTAGGCATCAGTTGCTATCTTTCCTGATAAAATTGTACAATATTCCAAAAGAAAATAAATCACCATGTCAACCATTGATACCACAGCCATCAGTCTTTCTTAATTAGAGCCCAATTGCAAAATTCTTACTTTTACAAAAAATGACATAGCTTTCAAGATAGAAGAGGATTTAAAAAGGATATCAATAATAAAAGTTAAAAACTAAAAAATTGAATTGCAATTTGTTGTATAAAAAGCGTCTCAGTTAGTTGTTGTGCAAGAAGTTTTAAGGAGAAAACTTTGCGAAATCGGATTTTAATAAAAATTCAAGATAACCAAGTAACTGGGCAAAGGAGCAACAGCTAAGGTATATTTAGCCGAGCGGAAATCTGATGGAAGGCTATTTGCAGCAAAGATAATGTCTCTCAAATAATCATAGAATAGAGAATACGTACCTGATTTTTTATTTAGGACACATTTATCAATGAAACAAAGATCTTGAAGTGCCTCAAAAATACTCATATTGTGGCTATTTAAAGTTTGTATATTTCCAAAAAGGATTTGATCTGTGTGTTGGAATTCTTTTAGGGAGGAACTCTTCTAGATTAATTAAAAAACGTAAAGTTAGTATAATTTAGGATGCAATAAAAACTCATAAATAGAAACTCAGGGTTTTGAAAGACCTTGCTGATGGATTGTAGCATTTACGACAAAAGAGAATAGTGCACAGGGACATCAAGCTAGAGAATATTTTGGTGCGAATCAACAAAGATAAATCTAAAAGTTATGTTATTACTGATTTTGGACTAGCATGTTGGATGGGTTAAAAAGAGCTGCTCTATTAAAAATGTGGAACTCCAGGCTACATTGCTCCTTAAATTTTAAAAGCTGCTAAAGGAAAAATAATAGTTGCCCATTCTTCAGATATTTTTTCGCTTGGTGTCATTATTCACTTCATGTAATAAATAACTAATTTAGCTTTCTCATGAAGCCAGTGTTTATCTCTCACGGTAATCCTCAAGAATTGCTGCAACAGAATAAAAAGGCATCTTTCTCTCTCTAAACAAAACATTACATGATCTTAATGGAAAGTGAACAAATTCTATTAAAAAAGACACTATAACTGGAAGTATCAAAGAGAGCATCAAGTCGTGAATTGATTGATATATACTTAGTGAATTATGAAAAACAAATTGAAGAAATGGAGCATCGGAGAAAAGCTTATTCTTCAAAGTAAGTGAAACTAAGGGAGCAAATGATCAAGTGTTGTAAATCTATGACATCAAATCATTCCAACAGCATTGAAATTATAGAAAAACGACCTCCGTCTATGGATAAAAAACAGTTCAGTAATCGCTTTAAAACATAAACTTCCGAAAAAAAGACAGAAAAGAGGCAAGGGAGTGTTTAAAAAATTATTAATTATTTTATGAACCGACCATCTTCATCTCAATCCAAAACATAAGTCTTAAAGAAAAAGGAGAATCCGAGCAATCGAAAGGAATAGATGAAGTCGTATTTGTGATCATTGGTTATAGTTTTTATTTTGTTTTTTATTTCTATCAGTCAACAATAATTATATTTATGAGGATGTTATATCATAAGTAGGGAAAACATTAAAAAAGAGTTTTTCGCAGATTGGTCAGTAATTGACACATAAGGTGCATTTTTAAATTTTTAAAAAAGAAAAATGATGTAAATGTCTTTTTTTTAACAAAAGCAAATGTATTTATTCAAAATTAAGAAAGACAGGAGGAATCACTTCAAAGGTGACAGCTGTTTAGCCACATTGCCCTTTATGGTGTCAAAGAATAAAAATCACATTGGTGTTAGGTTGAAGTTCTACACTGATTTAAAATTTAGAAACTGTGAATATAATGAATTAAACCAATAATGGAACCTTCAATTAGATAAACTGATTAATTTAATTTAATGGCTGATGATCAATGGGCATGCGATATAAGCATTCCTTACTAATACATTTCTTATATCTCTTTTTTGTAAAATTTACGGGCCAAAAATCTTTGTAACTTCATTGTAGATGAAACTATCCCTCGAGATGCGAAGGATTCAGGTTAAAACCTTAAATTTTTGGCTTGTTAGAAGCCACATAATTTTCCTTGATGCCCGCATTCTATTAAATTAGCCAAAATATGCTTTATTACATTTTTATCTTAGCAAAGGTTTTTATAATCTTTGGTAAGGCCCAATTACGCTCCCAATTTTTAAATTTCCATCTTAATGGGTACTGCGATACAAACTGCAAAGTTTTGAACCGATTCCCCGTGCATAAACACTTCTGTGAGGTATTTTGATCTTAAATAGTAAAATTACACCTTTTCGCTCGATACGAACTCTCCTTGTGAAAGTTTAAAAATATTCTTTTTCCTGTCAATCAGCTTCATCGTGTTGCTAACTGCAGTGAGGGCTCCTACATCTCCTGTTTTCAGCCATCCATCTTTGGTAATGGTTTCATCTGTGAGTTCCTTTTGCTTATAATATCCCAATATTATTCCGTTTCCTCTCAGCCAGATTTCTCCTCGAGGCGTGGATCTTCCCTAATGGTCCTTATCTTAGGTTGTGTAGCCCATTTCTGGTATATCAGCAAGTTTAAATTCATGGTTTGGCTAAATTATAGTTGAAATACCCAAATAACTCCAACTTTGCCAAAGTCTTTGTCATTTAAATTTTGAATAAAGGCACCTCCTGTGTTTTCAGTTTGTCCATATGCTTCAATAAAAGGACATTTCATAATTTTGGAAAGTATATCCATGATTTTGGGGCTAATCGGAGCGCTTCCCGTCAGCATATACTTAATTCTACCTCCAAAGCCTTATCTAATTTTGTTTAAAATTGGATTGTCTTCTTGGATTAATTGTTTAACTGTTTCCTCTCCTCCCAAACTATTACTGATTGATTCCACGATTCTGTTATAAATCCTAGGAACAGATAAAAGTTGGGTAGGTCTAACCAAAGCGATGTCATCCTTAAGGCGAAGCATATTTCCTGAAGTCGGTCTAAATCATATTAAATTTACACTATAAAGCTGCCAATAAAAATTTAATATAGCACCATAATTCTCTCATAAGCGTGTGGCAATGGTAGAATTGAAAGATGAACCTAATTTTATCCTCTTCTGTCCAAATTTCTCAAATTTATCTCATGCCCTGCAACGAAAGAAAGAAAATTTTTATGTGATAACATGGCAGCCTTGGGTTTCCCTGTCGTTCCACTGGTATATGAAAAGGTAAAGCATCTTTCAGGATCAACTTCTCTTGTTGTATGGTCTATCATATCTTCGACTTTTTAATTATTTATCAACTTCCAAAAGTAGTAAATTTTAAATTTCTTAGTGAGCTGCTGCTATAATTAGGGCTCAATTGCATCACAAAGAATAATGTTCTTCAAATTGGACGTGTTTGCCAAAGAAAGTAGAGTTTTAGCGTTTGTTGTGCTACAAATGCATGTATTGATGTTGGAATGCTCAAGACAGTATTAGAGGTTATCCAATCCCAAAGTGTCATATAAAGGGACAGTCGTAATTCCAAAGAGGATGCAAGCGAGATCCACGATAAAAAACTCCTGTCTATTACGAGTATATATTCCTATAAGATTTAGCCTCACTTCTTTTTCCTCCTAAATTAGGCTTTTTCTTATAAGCGCTGATCCAAGTTTCAAAGCAATATCGAACCCTTGCTTATAGGTTAACACATTTTGAATGCTCCTTTTTTAGACACTCACTCCTCCTTCCTCGACTGTTTGCACTTCAATTTTACCTAAATCACAACAGCATTACCAACGAATGGTCGATGATGATATTTGTTAAGAAAAAGATCAAGGTACAAGGTCTTGAGACTTTTAATGCCTGGCACTGGAGTGAGGCTTAACTATTAAAAGGAATTAGAATTCCTGTATATATGGGAAAAGCCAGGTTATTTAGTGCCCTAAATGATTTTTGAGTAAGCCCACTAATACTTATCCATTTTATTATTTGAGCTTTTCAGAAAACCCAAATAATAGTTAAAATTCATAACATTTTAAGATCAATTAACTTAAGCAATTTAGCAATGAGAGTCTATTTTTAATTCCATAAAAGACAGTTGTATTAAAAGATGGCAAATAGTGTCATAGACTTGATTCACAAAAACAACTGTAACAACTGTTGAAAAGATATGCAAGATTGAACAAGTACATAATATGTCTCCAAAACTCTTAAGATTGATTAAAAATACCATTTTATTTTGATTACTTAATTAAATTGTTAAGTAAAAGTCCTCTAAAATTTAAATTACGAATTATTTGATTAACTTTCATGATTTTTAAGAATGTATTGGCAATATATTTATTTTTATTATGAATAGGTTCTTATTTGTAACAAATGGATTCTAAATTTCTGTGGTGTCCGCGAACAGCTAATATTAGAAATATTCAACTCATCTGTTTATATCAATAAAAATTACTTTAATTTTTTTCTTTGACTCGATAATTTTGGAGTAAATAAAAAGAAGAAGATAAAAATTTTTAATTTGTTTCTTGATACTTAGAATACATTGGCAAATTACAAAAGGATAGCTCATGCAGTGACTAAATACATTACTAATTATAATAAAAAAGAAGAAAAACAGGAAAAACAGGAAAATATTAATCCTTATTTGGGCAGGAAATTGCAGATTCTGCTAATTTTTTGTTCAGTAATGATAAGATAGCCATCAGGGATTAAATATAGTAAAAATACGAGGCAAAGCCTGTTTAAATTGAAAGTCTTAACTAAAGTGGAAAGCGAAAAGAAAAATAGGATATTATTTTTTCAAGTCTAAAGCTTTAAAAAGGTTCGAAAATGATGAGCACGGATAATACTTTTGGCTCTTATTATCAAGCCAAATATCAACAAAAATTGTTAAATTAACATATATTAGTTGTGATTATTACTAAAACATATTTGTAATGATTGGATATAAATCATTCAAAGATGGATGATGTACTATAAAATTTGATGTGAATGACTCCTTCATGTTCTTGGGCGACATGGTTTACAAATTATGCTTTTGAGAGTATTATGTTTTTTTGACAAGGACAAATGAATTTTGCATCTTTTAAATACTCACTTTTCAGATTAATTACAACATATTTTCGCGAATGATGATTTTTGCTATCGTCTAGGTAAATGAAAGCATAATTTTTACTATAACACTATTTATTTCCTTAGTATATATGAGAATACATAAGTTTCATAGAGCAGTTAGAATGAAAGTTATTTTTAACGACAAAGCCACATGCATCACATTTAAATAATATGTCAGCAACTTAGAAATTGGCCCAATTCGAGGAAAAGGATTTAATTATTCCCTCATATCTCAATATTGATTAAAAATAAATCAGTAATTATTGAGAAAGTGCATTCTTTTTGGCTAAATATTCCCAGAAATCATAATCTAAACGGCGATTAAGGATCGTAAGTCTTTGCCAATTTAAATGTTTTTTCATGCTTTCTTAATTGGCTTGATAAAATACTTCTTTGTTAAAAACAAGAAGATTAGAACGCACATCTTGCTTTTCATTATTAGCATAAAGGTGTTTATAAAAATTTAATCTACTTGAAAAAGTGTTCCCACAGTTAAAGCACTTAAATAATCTTTCTTTTACATTTGAATTTTATTAGCAATCGTTTACATATATAATTTCATTACTTACATGAGTATATGTATATTCGAATTTAAATTTGGTTGCTTCTCGAGGAACTGAGAAATAATTAACTGTAAAATTTAGAATTTATCCATGAAAATATTAGAGCTTAGATGTTTTTTCAATTTAGATTTATTTGGATTTTTCCAGTTGTTCGTTAAATTTGTGCTATTTGATCATTGACTTTGACTTTGTTTTAAGTTTTAAATAATTTTCCTTCACTTTAATTTCCCAGTCTGCCTCAATATAAATAAAATGAGAAGAAGTCTCATTCTAAAGCTAGCCGCATTCAGTAAGACAATGATTGATGAAGTCAATGATCCTGGCAAAAGGTAGTAGACAATGCCCACAGTAAAATGCCGACCTTTTGAGATGTCTGTTCTGGATCAACACAAACCCGTTCCACCATATTTCACTCGGCGATTCTTTTAGTTTTGTTTTCCATTCAGAATCCTGAGAGTTAAGTTTATTCCTCTTCCAGGACGATTGATGTTTTTCTTTAATGCAAGGCAGCACAACTTTAGTCATACCTGAAAGAAAATGATTGCTTCCTTCAACGAACTCCCCTCTGTGTACATCGATGACATGATTTTTGAAAGAGTGAATTGAGTTCGTGGAGTAATCACACCCACATTTATAGGCAGAAACGGAAAGTTATTTATCCAAATTATGAAAAGGAGAATGAGAACGCAATGATGGAGAATGATTGTTTTGAAAGGGTTTTTCAGCTTATTTCTATTTTTTGTCTTTTCTTCTCGTGGGAATAGGAGCAATCTTTGATGAGGTTATCTAATTGACAGGCTTAAGAATACTTTTCATGTAATATTTTGTAATATTGATGATCAAATTTCCCTCTCACATTTACCAAATTTTCCTCAGCTATTTTAGTCAAAAATACAATTATAAATTAAATCCAAAAATTAAACCTATTTATTCATATTTTATTTTGAACTTAACTTAAAACAATCAGTATTCCTCAAAATGATGATTTTCATATTTTCTTTTTATAATATTTATAATATAAAATAATTCCTAATTATATACGACTTATAACAACTAAGAACATTAACTACTTTATCATGAAAACTATAACGAGTAAGGAAAGTTATAGAGCATTTTTCGGCTAAGTTGTTCAACAATATGCATATTAACTCTTGATAAAATGTAATAATGATATTATTGTGAAAGATAATCTCAATCATAATAACTTTTTGATGTGCTAAAAGGATGAAATTAAGGCGACATTGTTCTAAAGTCATAATTTTCTCTGCATACATTCTTATTATCATTAGATGGGTATCTTGATTTGTTGAGGAGGTGAATTTTAGATGGGCATATGGTTGATTATTTTTCAATGAATTCCTTTTTGTTGTGTGTTACTGAGTTAATAATTCATTACTATATTTGCTTAAATTGTCAGGTTGCTTTTAATACTTTTCCATTTTCATTACAACCTTTTTGGGATAATCCTACGGATTAGGATTGGTAAAGGTATTATAATAAGTAGTCGAACCCATCCAAGTTGTTCCCTATTTGAGATGATCTGGAATTTTATCGTATTTGGATTTACTTATTTTCTTATGAACAAATTGAGAATTATAACTTGTTTCAGCGAAGATAGGGAAATTGCCTATTCTATGTTTATCTGTTGGCTTTATGTATTGGTTATCTCCTGTGTGGCCAGGGTATAAATTTTTATATGTGGTAATGGATTGAATAGGCCCCCCAAATAAATTTAATTCGTCAGCAGGTTTTGGTCTTTCTAATTTATCCATTATCCTTTCTCTGTATTCCTTTGTATATATAGTTTACAAATCTAAATGATTTCCTTTTAGAGGATTTACTTCTTTTGCGATTAGTACTGGAGTTTATTCAGCTCTATTTTTTTTTACATACACGTTTTGATAATGAGTACGCTTCGTTAAATCTGGTTTAATGGTGTTAAACTTACAAAAATGTCTCCCACATGAACAGTTATCACAGAGGCATTATTCTTTTTGATGATGATCAAAACTGATATTTTAAAGAGTCTGTGAAAGTTTGCTTTGAAGTTAAATACTGCGATTTCGGCGTTGATGTTTTTAGTTACTCATATTAAGAGATAGATTTATATTATGAGACAGGGCATCTAATGGCTATTTCAGATTTTCTCTGGTTGTTGATTGAGATGAGCCTCGTTTATTGAGATATCTTTGCTAAAATTATTTTTTCAGAAGGCTCCTGACTTTGTTGATCCTATCTGAATCCATATGAATAAAATTAATATGGGAGGACAAATTACCTCTCAAATTTTAAATTTTAAACAATCGTCTTTTTGCGATCAATTATGAACACAAATACAAATTAATAGTATATCAAAATACAAGTCAATTAGACTTTCTATGAGTGATTTAATATGTCATGATTATAAAATTATCTCTGGATGATGAAAATGCAATAAAAATTCTCTTCTGACATCTTTTAAATACGGCTAGATAATATAATTTTGTTTCTTTTGTACTCTTGTTGATGAATTTTTGGGTCATAAAATTTATAAAAAAATATACAAATGGGCGAAACTTAATCATCTTAAATTAAAACTGAATACACAAGCACCTTAACTCTTATCGAGAGTGTTTAAGATAATAATTTTGGAGCCATTGACATATTCCGCACCAAATAACCTCCATATTAATACGTTATGGATGTTAAAAAGAATTTTATCGAAGATCACGAAAGGATGAACAAATACCTTCGATTTGCCAATCAAATGAAAAAGATAGACCATAAAAATTTAGCAAAAATTCACCATTGTTAACAAGTTGAAGGTATTAATCGAGATAATATTAGAAACTCAAGTCTGCATAAAGCATTCGAAGATTCATATTTTTAGTAGCTACTATAATTTTACTCTTGAAGAGGCTATATAAAAGAAAAAACGCCAAGATTGCCTATTTCCTGAAAGCTAATTAGTTTATATAATGGGGAGCTTACTAGAAGTTGGCAGTTACCTTCAAACATATGGAATTTCAATAGGAGAATATCGTTCGAAATCAATATATTTGAGCCCTGAGGGATATATCAAAATATATTTGCTATAGGTTGAGGAATAAAACCGTCATAGTTGTTTTTTTAAGGCTATGTGCGATAGGTCTCAATTATAAAACTACATTCTTTCTCCCGAACAATTAAAGTTTGTAACCGACAACAACTATTAAGCTAAATACGATATCTTCAAAGCTGACATTTTTGCAATTGGTATGGTTATCCTAGAGCTTATCACTTTGGACAAATCCAAATTTTATTATAATTAGAGTAAAACAGAACTGAAGATAGATAGAATTGCTTTTGATATTTCCAGTATGGGCAAAATCTATAGTGAAACTTTTATCAATTTGCTAAGATGCTGCCTAAATCCCAATCCTTTGAAGAGATGCAATTTCTAGGAAGCCATAAATTAACTAAACTACATAAGAAAGAATATGAAGGCAATTACATATTGTATTAGATTGCATGAAGATGATGATAAATCCAAGAAAAATAGTTCAAAGCGAGAGATAGCAATGTCTGCAAAAGGACAGCACATTTTGAATGGACTTAAAAAAAAACTAACCCCTTCGCCTATCTCCACTCTATCCAATACAACATCCAGTAATTTTAAAATAGAATCAAAGTCCAACTCAAGTCGAAGCAGCTAAACAGTTACCCTTAAACTATGATGTTCAAATACTGTTATTCTTCTGTTATTCTTAAAAATTAGTTCTTATGATATTAATAATTTCAAAATTAAAACAATTCTTTTTTTTTAAGATAAAATATTAAATTATGATGATTTATCATTCTTTTTATAAAAATGACTCTTAGTATTCCAATGACAATGCTATAGATAATATATATAAATATTATACAAGTCGAGATGAGCTGTCATTTTTCATGTAGCTCGTGCTTGCCTTCCAGTTCATCATTTACTTCTTGCACTGCTTGCCCATCAACAGCCACTCTATTTTCGGGAGCATGTTTTTGTATCAATAATTGGGATTCTACCTGCACTTTAAGTAAATGAAAAATAATTTAGATTCGTCAATGAAGCCGATATTTCAAATTCTTGACGCATTTTATGGTACTCTATTCCCATTGGTCATGCTCCTTTATTGTCTGAAAATTCGACTTCCTCTTTCCTATCGGATTGTAGTTGGACTTCAAGGCTTTGGGCTTTTAGTTTATTCAAAAATAATGTATTTATACTTTGAAAATTACTATGGTCTAAAGATCTTAATAAAATCAAATGGATTCTACAATAGCCCATATCGACTGTAAAGCTTGTCTATGTATTATGTTATTCCAGTCATAGTATTATTTTGCTGCTTTCTTGGTGCACTATTTTTATTGTATTATCCCATAAAAACTTACAGGCAAAGCTATTAAGATTATTGGTAGTATCTTAAATAAAATACTCTAGGATTTCTAAATAATTTTTATTATTTCGGATCGAGGATAACACTATATTATATTGGATTATGGATTAACTCAGGCTCAACGGCAATAACTGACATCATCCCTTTTGGCCTTTTTAGTTTAATCATCGTCATCGTCGTTGGCAAAGTTATTTATGATTTTCACCAAAATAAAGCAGATGATGGAGTCTATGAAGCGGAGATATATCTTTATTGCATGATATCGCCTCTATCCTTTATTGGATTGCCTCTTGCCACTACTTCAATTTTTTATTTTATAGTTTATCTTGCCCCAATAGCGCTTTTAGCTCTCATCATGCTGCTCAATAAAAATTATGAAATTATTAGTAAACAAAAGATAGTATTTTATTTGGTCTAAATACTGATCCCTGTCTTGGTTGTTATCTTTATAATTGTGGATGATTCTATCAAATCATTTATACTTCTCATAGCTATCATAGTTGGATCACTCGCAATAATCATTGAAATGGGTCTATTGTACTACAGTGGCGTAGATTTGGAAAGATCAAATAAAATATATCCAGAAGAAGCTGATATTGGCAAACAACCAAATTAAACAGCATAAGGAAGATAAGGGAGGTAAAGAAAGAAAGTCAGTCGTTCTTTGAATAAAAAGACTTCATATTTTTGATTAATATTTAGTCTTAATCATTATTGATTTATAGAACCGACAAAATTCATTGATTTATCAATATATTAAAGATCAAATTCATAGTATGAGTAAATATCTTTTGATTGTATACATCATTTTTTGGGATCCACTTGATTAAGCTGCTCGTTTAGACGGTATTGTAATAATTAAAGAGGATTACTGCCAGGAAGTACTCCATTAGGAGAATTTTGGACATTCGTGTTGGTCATTTGAGTAACTTGGCTTTGAATTTGGCGGCTTTGCATTTCAATTACTTTAGCCATATCTTAGTTAATGACTCCAGCCTATTTCATGAGGTTTATTATTGCCGATTACATTTATTTGAACATATTTGCTACTTCAGGATGGCTCAACAGCACTATATATTATATTCTTTACTTTGATCTGTTACTCCTTTCATGAAATCCTCTTCTTCTAGTCCATATTTTTAAAAAACAAAATCATTTAACGTCAAAGCAATAATCACCGGTATGATTTGGAAATTTTAAGCAGTTTTTTATAAGGAACCAATAATATCCTTTAGGATTGAAGCTTTGGATTTCACTGTTTGTCCTTGAAATTTAATGATTTATTTGATTGTATCGAAAGAAACTTCTTTTGAGGCAACAAATGACTCCCTAAATATATTTTACTTTACTTCACTTTAGCTCGAAGATTCGATTGAATTAAGAATATTGTTTGAGCCAAGCCTTTCTCCATCAAAAATATTTAACTTTCCTCCATCTTCTTTATTCCGATTCCTAATTTATTGACAATTTCCCTTTGGCCATCTATAATGAGCACTTCTGTGTTTGTTAAATAATCAACTAACGCTTCTGTATATTTTGGACTATTATTAATTAATTTTCGCTGTTTACTTCTTGTTTAGATGGTTAATCGCTGATATTAATCTTTAACAATATCGAAAGTTCCCTCGACAATTTAGCCGTAGGTTTTTATATTAATGAGGTCCGATGTGCCAGGTTGCAGCTGAACATTTATTATTTTTTTCAATTTTTCGAGTCTTTATGGAGAGAAATGGTGCTCAAAGGTTGATACAAGTTCCTTTGATTGAGCTACTTATTCATAAAGTCCACTTTCTCTTATTTTTTAGCTTACCACCTCTAATGATTATTTTAATTTTGCAATGAGCTGTTCATTTGTGTTAATGTATTGAGAGTAAATTTGTTTACTGTTATTTTTTAATTCTTCTACGCTGCCAATGAGTTAGATATTTCCTTAATTATTTATTTTGAATTTGTTCAAGATGGCTTTCAAAGCTTATCGCGGCAATTTTTTGGACTTGACGGTTTTAATCAAATCAGGAATATCACTTCCCTTTAATCTTTTCATGGTAATAACAAATTTCTTCTGATGAATATCTCGATAGATGGCTAAAGTTTTTGCGAGTTCGTCCATATTCCTAATGAGTTCAGTACTATTTTTGGTGAAGACTTCCCAATTAACGTAGGACTCCTTGCCAACAATGCTGAGGATTTGTTCATAATTGGATTAAATATCCTATATTTTTACCTACATGTTGAAATATTATATTCTTTGATTTCGCAAAATAATCAAATTAATCATAAATTAATTTATTAATTCATCATCGAGTTAATTTATATCCATACTCAATTTTGTTTTTCATAGGTCATGCGAAGGATTTTATATGTTAATATAAGGAAAAACTATTTCTATTTGTTAGAGTCATAAATTTTATATCATCAAATGTTTATAATAATTTCAAATCATAAATAGTAATCATCAAGGAGAAAATTATTATGCCGCTGTCCTAAGAGTCTATTCGTAACAAGATAATCTCGAATAGATTGATTTGGGAACAAATATTTTGAGTCCGATCTTCAATAGTAATTGTTTTAATACTCAAACGATTTCGAGTTATATAGAATAATGGCTCGCAAGTATAGGAGTAATACCCGATTATTTGACAAATATTGTAGTATTACAGAGTAATTGGCGCAACCTAATCGATATTCTAGTCGACATTTTTTTTTAACCAAATACGCAACTTAAGAGAACTTGCACCAAATACTCATACTCAAAGCCCTCATGCTCCAAAAACTAGTATAAGTACATGAATTAAATTTTCTTTGCTTGCAAAAGAGTATTTATAGTAATTTATCTTCTCTCATGGTTCCTAATGCGAATTAATCAATTAAAATAAAATGAAGATAAATTCCAATAAACTAACACACATTATCATTATTTTGCTGGTCATTTATGGTCTGAGCATAGTACTTATTCAATATTCCCTTTGCCTCGCCTACGATATACTGTTGGCAGTTACATTAGCATAGCTTTAATGTCTTTATTAGAGTAGAGACAGTCAGCCCCTAACATCAGTCTTTGTTCGTTAATTCTCATTATCTATTGGATCTTCTCTCCTCGATTCACAACTGAGAGGCAAAGCGGGTTAAAATTGTTTAGCATTTGGGAAATATATTTTTTTTATTGATCTAACTATTGTAATTGATCTTCTGCACTCACATTTATTTTATCGGTTACTTGAGGTTTAGTCTCTCTTTTGCATTTGGCCTTCAGTTCGACAAAGATTCGGATGGTACTCATAATGAGACACACAGCCATGAGTATACACAGTAAAAACATGCAAAAAATCTAATTATCCTACTAGGTAACGGAAGCAAAGTATTACCTAGCAATTATCCACGTCACAAAGAACAGGATCATTATCATATTCATGATTTGGGTTGCGTTATGCAAATGACTTTGATAGGGCCTTTTATAAATCATGTAAATGAGGAAAGTGAAAACAATGATTGCGATTATTTCTATCGAAGAGGCAAAGTATTTTTGATGACAGGTCACAAGCACAATATTTAACAAAAATATGTAAATGAGATATATGGGAATATAACTGCTTTTACACCTTGGTAAACTCTACAGATTCGTCCTATAGCTTCTTTACACTACTAGAAGTTTGAATTCGAAGAAGAAAACAAAACTGGAAATAAGTACCATTATCAATGAAATGAAATAGCTCAGCAAAGATGGTACATCAGAAAACATTAGAGGCATCTGATTATCAATGATGGTATTGACAACAAGCAAGTTGACCATCAGGAATCCTATAACAATGGGGAAGAAAAAATGAGTATAAATGACCTTCACATAGGCATCGACTTTAATGAATTAATTATTTGTTTAAGGATTATCTAAGATTTGCTTCCATTTCCAGAGTAGGGGTAAGAAACATAACACAAAAAAACAACTCACACCTATGATGATGCCCTAAGAAAAGTCTTGGTTGGTTGGGTTGTAATATATAGATTATTGTGAGCTGTAAATGTTTACTTTAAGATTAGTAAGAAAGAGAAAGTTGCCTGAGACAATGCTGAAGTATCTAAGCAACCCGAACACTGGAGTAAAGTTGCTGCTAAATTTTTGAAGCAGAAATATTATCTAAAATGTGTGAAGAGTCTCCACCCCAATCATCTTATGACTAAGGGAGCCAACCACGAATAAGAACAGAACTACTAAGGAAAGTACTATTATAAAATTTATTAAATTTATCAACCTGCCGTAGTCCTTAACTATGATCATCTTATCTCCATTAGAATTCATACTGAATTAAAGTAAGAAATGCTTTTGAATGATGAAAGTTTAATTAAAGATTATTGTGATGTTTGCATGGTTGCCTTATAAGTTTTACTGATAGTCTACGTAGAGTATCAGTAGGCCGGCACTGTAAGCCCATTCCACAAACTGACTCTGCTAATCACAATTAAAAATTAAATTGGTCGTCAGATTGAGCTTGTTAAGTGAGGAGAAAGAGGGATAGACTGTAAATGCAAATATTCCCTGATTCTCATTGTTTTTTTTGTCAATCCACTTCAGAGTGAGGCTGAAATCACCTCCATTGTAGACACAATCGGATTAATGTGTCTATGAACCGTTGAAACAAATGTAATGATGCTCAATTTTACAAATTGAAGAACAACCGTCGCCGCTAACTGTATTTCTATCGTCGCACTACTCATAAAATACTTTACCGTCACCACAAATTGCTAAGCATTGACCATCTGAGTCCATGTAAAATCCAGATATACACTGACAAGTTGAATTTATGAGCTAGTATCTTTCTATGACATTACAAAAAATACAAACAACTTGGCCGTTAACTACGGCGTTTGTGATGCATCCAATAATGTTCGTGCAATAGCTCGCTACAACCCAATAATTTGTAGGACAAACACAAAGATAATTGCTGTTTAGAATGAACCCGGGTGAGCAACCTGTGCAAGTTGAAGTATTAGTTGAAACATTTTGAACTAAACTAATGCAATAGCTTACATTAGTGCACCCTTCCACAATAGACCAGTATCCAACAGGTACCTAACACACAAAATTATTCAAAATACACCCTGGCTAGCAGGAAATGCACATTGAAGAAGAATTGACATGACTGTGAGATACTGTAAGGCATTTTTTGACATTGGTGCACCCTCCTGTAACAATCCAGTATCCAGCTGGTTAATAACAAATAGAATTGTTCAAAATGCACCCTGGCGAACAGGCTGAACATGTAGACGTATTAGTTGAATAATTTTGAACCACACTAATGCATTGACTAACATTAGTGCACCCTCCTCCAATAATCCAGTAACCAGTTGGACAGATACAAAGAGAATTGTTGCTTAAAATGAAACCAATGAAACACGCTGTGCATTTTGTGTTTGAAAATATTTTCACCACTGTTATGCATTGGCTGACATTAGTGCATCCTCCAATAACGGGGAACCAGCCCACGGCACAACCTATACACAGAGAAGGGCTCGTGCAGTTTAAACAGTGCGGCATAAGATTCGAGCAAGGATTGCATGCGGAGGGAGAAGTAGCAGAATTAACTATGCTGTGGATATCGCATTCCATAATTGTAAATACTTAATAAAAAATGACTGGCATATTGGTTATTATAAGCTGATAAATATTGGGAGATGCCAAGGTGCCGGAGTCAGCAAAGTATACTTATGATGGACGAGTGCCTCCAGCCGCAAAGGCAACATTAACGAGTCCTATTATGCATTTTTGGGTGAGAGTTGGGATAAAAACTGAGGGAATGCCAAAATTAGTGGTAAAGGTATTTGTATGAAGAGGCCCTGTAAATGCTTAGCTATAAAACATTAGTTTACTGTTGAAGGTAGATATTTGCACAAGAATATAGGTTACTGTCATTGACGTTAATGCATATTGAAGTGGAAATGTTGGAGAGTATATCATGAAGGTAATGTTGTTTAAATTTACATCAAGGCCGTCCCACATTAAAGAAATTTGTTGATCAGTATCAGTTGAATAAAAATTGCAACTAAAACTGGAAATAAATTTTCCATAAGCATAATCGCTTGCGTTAGAGATTGAAAATGGAAGTAAGATACCAAATTTCTCAGAGTTTGGCCCTCGAACTGGGTTGTTGAGAATAATTGGTGTGAGAACTAAATAAGATTCGATGTACTCGCTTGTTGCATATATATGGTTCCACTGCAACTACTTATCAATATAATGGAGAATGCGGCATATACGATTGACGAAACTGAGTCGGGAATATAAGTCATAATTCCTCCCGTAGGATTTGCACTCAGTGTAGCAGTAAAGCTGAAAGGTATGTTGATATCTCCCATTTTTAGTCCCGAAAGTGCATAAGAAGAAGATGTGAGGTTTGGGTAAGTATTCCACCAGGTAAGAGGGAAGGGGTATCCCATTGTTTGAGGAATAGTGGGAAGATTGGAAGTTGAGGAGGATGCATTAAACAAAACGGCTTGATCTAAATGTAACTGTAGTTACATGTGGCAAAACAAGATGAAGGCTGATACTGAGCACTGGTTTAATGAATAAAACATAGAATAATTAGCAACGTGCAGGTATTTCTCCATATCCATGAAATGGACAAAGATAATAAATGCAACTGCATATTTTCCTTTAAGTTGATTGCAATAATATTACAAAAGAAAGAGATTTAAACAAAATTGAAGATTATTTCTTCATAATATATTTTTGTTATAAGATGTTGGTTATATCGCCTATTTGAGGCATTATGAAAGAACAAACTATTATTCACCATATACTTCAAATTTAATTAGCATCATCATTATGGACTTGCAAAACAATTGAATTATTACATTGAATCATGCACAACAAAGTCATGGATGCAGTATACCAACTCAACATATTTGTAAATTAAGACAAGAGAAGTCAATTAGTTTTCGATTCCTTCCTTCTTATCCAACCTACATTATCATGAGATATATTTTAATAACAAAATATATCCAAGTGACGCAGGCTAAAGTTAAACTGATATGCTAATAGCTTAATTAATTTTGTATTTGCTAGCCATTTCATTCTCCAACAATAATTATTTCTTTCGAGAGATTTAATCCTGTATTATATTATTCATAAATTTAGCAATAGATGTTACTCCAAAAATAATAATAATTGACAGTGAGGTTTTCCTATAAACTCCCAAATTTATTTTGTCCACACATCTGAATATTTTTGCATTTAAATCTTCATCTCAAAAAACATAATAATAATAATTTATATCATGATAAACATAGATTTGATGATTATCCAATACGATTTTATTTGCCAAGTACATCGATCATATTTTCACATAATCGCGACTAATAAATAAATAAAAAATAAAAAAATATAGTTTTTCATATGGCGAGCAAAATATGATATTAATGCCGATGGATAATATAAATTCTTTCTATTGCTTGATTCTCCTTTCTCATAGTTAGTACTTTATAAATTTAAGAATATAAAGCAGGGGTTATGATAATTTTAAGAAGATCTTTAACTTTTAAGTTTGATTTAAGATCAACATCATTATTCATTAACAAAATTCATATTCATACACTTAATATTAGTAATCATGAATTTCGATGCAAATTTATATTGGAACTTGCTTTAACTAACACAGGTCCAATTTTCTTTTTTGGAATGTCTTTTATCAACATTTTTATTTTGCTTTTTGTGGTTTAGATGCGCTTCTTCAGGACATCCTATTTCTTTATTTCTTTGGAAGAACGACGATGCTGAATTTGTTGCTTTTTGAAATTGAGAAATAGCTGCTTTTCTTTTTCTTTTTCTTTTAATTTTCTACTATTTTATAAAATTGTTTGCTTACAGATTTCATCCTCAGTAAAACACATGTTTTCCATCATCTAAATTATGAGATAATTACTAAATGAATCTATAGATCAGAATCTTTCATCAGACGAGCAATAATGATGGCATACTCAATCTTCTACTCACGAGTAAAAAAATAGATGAGACGAGGTAAATAACGAATGAAAGTTGTCTTAACCTTGAAGTTTTTGTCATTGTTAAACGATAAATATTTTTACCCTAAGCGATATTATTGGAAAAGTTAGACTGAAAAATATTGAGTGGCTAAATATTATGATTGTTACCAAAATAGAAAAATAAAATTGCAATTTATCTCTCATAGCTGCGGCTTGATTTACTCAGCTCTGCATTTATCTTGCTGGCGTAGGCATTAATTAGAGCAGGATTACTATCCCTACTTATTAGTTTTACAACTCCTTCAACCACAACTTCATAACTTGCAGTTTTGCTTCTTAAACACATATACAATCGTGGCAAGAGTGTTTGCTCAATAAAATCTCCACTGAAGCATTCATAACAATCTTTTATTGCTGTATAAAGTTCTCCAAGCCAACTACTGTTCTTTTTATTTAATAATGCAGTTAAATATTTCATAAGGAAGTCGCAGAAAGCTGTTTAAAAATATTTTTCATTGCGGTCTTAAACTCGATCTTTTTATTAAGTTAGGGCTTGATTTGGCGATTCAACGAGGAATACATGTTTGCAATCTCTCAAATGGGAGATAAATTTATTGATAATTTTGATTGCATCATCATAAGGATCTTCCTCTTCGAAGAGTTAATTAAACATCCAGTAAATAATTTATCGAAGTTATGAGGCTTTAGCTGGAAAAAGGCGAGCAATTTAATGAAAATAGCTGACCAATAGCAGTTTGTTAGTCAAAGGTTGATAAAATAGTTCAGTATAAACTTCGCAAAGAGGTTCCACTTTATAGAGAGGAGCCGATAAGATAAGAAGACCTGGGAGATTGTAAGCCAAATTGTAGAGAATTCGTTAATTATGAGACTGTGAAAGTTAGATCAATGATTTCCAAAATTTAATAGAGTGATGCTCACTTCGAAGAATAATGTGAAGCAATTTTTGATAAGCCTCCCCCATAAGTTCAGAAGCCATCAGTGAAATTTTTTCCTTTTTAGATGTTAAAGAGTCAATAAATAGTTTAACGATGCGACTGGATTGCTCTTCAATACTGAAACGAGTTGCATTTTTAAGAATGACTTATAGTGCCAATATCCCTATTTATTAGTTTTAATCCCAAACCAGTTCATATATTTTTTACTGTAAATGAAGTTCAATAAATTAAAGTTCAAGGTTTTGGAGAAGGCGTGGGAAAATCTAACGAACCCAAACCTTTTTAGCTTACACTTAACTGTCTCCTAACACTCTTTTTAGGATATCAATCATATCTCCTTTAATCATTCTACCCATATATTTAGCTAGGATGGAGATGAATCTGGCAGAGGTGACTTTAGAAATGATAGGCTGAGAGGGTCTTCCTAGTTATAATGCTACTTATTCTAATCTTTTGATCAATTTTTTATTGTCTTAGTGGTATTTTATAGCTGCCTCCATGACAAGTCCCATTTCTTAGTTTGATGAAGAATGAAGATTGTTTAAACACTCTAAACAGCATTCAAATATAATTTATAACTCCTGAGAATTTAATTTCTAACCTTGACAATCAAAAAGAGTTTTAAGAGAATTTGCAATTATAATTTGATTTTATGGTTATTCGGTAGGAGCCTTGCTGCAAACAAAGGCTAAAGTCACTCTATAAGCAAGATGCATTTGTTTATAAAGCTAAATTAAGAATAAAATACATAAGGCACCTGCGAAGGAAATCCTTTGCTTATAATATGTGCTAATGTTTCGTCAATAGTTTTATAGGACGGTACGATAAGCTTCTGAATTTCTTCAGAGGACTGAATTAAAAGCAATTTACTTTGGAGGAAGTGGTATACTCATTTGTGGGGAAGAGAATGGAAGAACTCATTTAGGTATTAAACTGATATAATAATTTTATAAACTAAAAATAGAAAATTGTGAGTTTGAATATATTAAATAAAGATAAAACTCATTTATTAGGCGCAGATTTAATAAATATCGAGAACATAATGATAAGTTACCACAAAGTTTATTTATTACTTGTGCTCTTCTCTCAATATAATGGCCAATCGTTCAAAAAGCTAAATTTATTTTAATTATTTAAACATCAAATAACGGTAAAATAATTTTTTATAACGCCTATCTCTATGCTATCTCTTTAAAAATTATTCAAACGATTATAATAACTCGGACGAAACCATCTTCGATAATTTTGAGTTGAAGTATTTTCTAGCATTCAAAAGGCATATGTTTTGTTTAATTAATTTGCTTTATGAATAAAGAGTTAAACTATTGTTACTAAATCTTTGTTAATTGATTTAAAATAATTTATAAGTATTAAATCTAATATATTAAATTCATTCAATATAAAAGAGTCTGATAACATAGTTCTTTGATATACAGTTCTTAACATTAAAATAAATTACCCAATATAAATAATATGAGTAAAGTTTATAGAAGCGTAACTGAGCCTGCTTTTTAGAACAAAAAAGAAGGAACACCATTATCCTGGTCATTAGTCAGTCACCTTCCGACTCTCAATAAACTTAAATAAGAGTGGATCGAGTCTGAACCATTAAGATTACCCAAAATTAAGAGGGTCTGCCTAAACGACAATTAAAAAGATATAGTAAATTAAAAAATATTAAAATTAAAGCGATTAAGCTATGATCCAACTGGTTGTAGTAAATCCTTAAGATTATAAAAGGTCCTGCTCAGAAAAAAAATAAGCAGACCTCATCAATTATTTGTCGAAAAAGATAATATCACTCCTATGAGACTTTCAATCCTACAGAAGCGTTACTAATGCAAATGATTATATTAACAATTACTTCTCATTCTTTAAATGTAACTTTTGTGATGTAATAAATTTGTATGAGACTCGCATTTATTAGAATTTATTTATTTACAGTGATCAAAAATTATACAATTATTTTAGAGGCCATCAAAGTTGTGTTCATTAATAAATGAGCATACATTTAAAACACTTTCTTGAAAAGAATGTAATGATCAATGCCATCAACCTAAACCTTTCCTTACAATCTATATTTTGATACAAAAATCTTTTGTTTTCAACTCTCGTGGTTAAGTCCTGGAATGTTAAAAATATAGGCAATAAAAAAAAGTTAAACTTCCAAATGCTATCGAGGGGAAATAAAGGGAGAAGATAAAAAATCACTTTAGCAAATCAAGAGATTGTATTAATAGATGGAGGTTAAATTAGCTCAGACTCAGAGAGATAAGACCGACTATCTTAGTAGCGTGATTACAGTTATTGATAGAAGTGATTAACTGGTCGCAGAATTTAGGCTTAGAATTATGATTGTCTAGAAAGATAAAACAGACATTAAAGAAGTTCCAATGAAAATGTAAATTGTTGGAGAAAATTACTTTATTCTGAAAAAAGTTGAAAGATTGGAACATGAAAAAACATTGGATCGAAATGCGCTGGTTGAAGTATGGCAATAAAAACAAAATAATACATAAAAAATTGATGAAATCAAACAGCAAATGTAGTAAATGAATTTAAATAAGCAACTTTAGGGACTGATCAATAGTGTAAAGAGCATTGAAAATAAGCTTGAAGAAAAGTCTAAAAAGAGTCATCATAAAAAAGAGGCAATAGATTCGTCGGATTCTTAAAGTTAGCAAACAAAAGAAATCAGTAGAAAATAGTTATAAAGAAAATTACGTAAAAAGATAAAAAAGGAAATCAAGAACAAGAAGAAAGAAAAAAGGAGGAGAAGAAAATTAAGAAAAAAAGAGAAGAAAGATAAAAAACGATTGAAAAAAGCTCTCAAAAAAGCAGGGCTTGAAGAAAATGACAAGGCTGGAGGCTAGTTTAAGAATTATATATAAATTGATAACGGTAATAATAAAGAGATTATAATTCCTAATGAATAAGAATAAGAGCATAAAATATCGATCAACATTGACGATCTCGATCAATAAGAAAACAAATAAAAAAAGGAATCTAAAAAACACAAAAAATAAAAGTCAAGACATCGCGAAAAAAGAGAGGCTGCTCAATTTATTTTCCCCCAAAATACATCGGTCTTAAATATGTCAAAGTTAAGAAACAGAGATGCAAATTAATAAATAAAGCAGCCAATCAACCCAATTGATATTTAAAGTTAATAAATTTAAATGCAATTGAATAAACCTAAAAAAGAAAAGAAAAGCAAGAAAGATAAAAAATAGAATAAGAAGAGGGAAATCGAAATAAATAATTAATAAATTCTTGAGCATGAAGGATAGAAATAGTATTATAGAAAATTATAGGAGATTAGAAGACAGGGGAATATTTAATAAGCCAGGATGGCTCGCATCAGCAGGATCAAAACCGCCTTAAAACCTAAATAACCTATCATTCTCGAGGAAGATTAGTTTAATCCCAAATATAACGGATAACCAAAATATAAACCTTTCGTCTCCCAGAATTAGTTTTAGCATAAACGCCCTAGAGATATTTTTCCTGAAAGATTATAAGAAATCAGTTCATAATGCCGCAAGATACCCATCATATTCAGATAATAAATTCCTTCGTATAAAAATTTTGATGTAAATGGCAATGTTGTAAGAAAAATAAGTGGATTTAACTATCAGCAAATAGTACTTGATTATCCTATCCCTAATACTGGCAAACACGTCCTTACCATGAGGTCAGTTGTATCAAAACGACAATACACTTGGTTTGGAGTTATTGACATTAGAGAAAAAGACCGATAATCATCATACGATCGTAAATACTGCATTGCTTTTAGTTTTAGAACTGGGCATGTATCTACGAACGAGAAATGGGGTCGACAAAAACTCGGCCGTCTTCCTGAAGGAACTCTTGTGAGTATGGAAGTTGATATGGACAAAAAATCAATAACTTGGCATACCAGTAGCGGTAAAAATAACATTGCAAGTATTCCCAAAGCTTTTCAAAAAGTAACTTTAGTACCATATTTCTAATTGATGGACACTGAAGATGAAGTGTACTTTGAATAGAGGATCTGATAATGGAATTATTATTTATCATTAATATATATTTTTAATTCGCTAGCGTATAGCAATAATTTTATTGAATGAAAATAAGAACTCAAAGAGTACACCATATGGGATCATCAAATCGAGATAATAATATGTCTGTTCATGACATTAAAAATGTGTTTGAAGCCAGTTATATCAAATCGCAGTCAAGCTATTATAAAACTGCTCAGTCATTGCATTCTCAATCGGAAGTCAAAGATTCTAAAACTAAAAATCCATTTCAAGGAACCCATGTAGAAATGGAAACTAAAAGATGGAATAGTAAAGCGAAGCGCCTGGGTGAATAGACTCAATGGAAGTTATAGCATCCTATCCCTAAATTGGACTATTCACATCGGCTGAATGAGGACATTTCTTAGATTGCAAATACTTTCGCAGGTAAGGACATAAACATTTTTAAACTAAATGAGCTAAAAAAAACGTTTATTAAAAACAATAGTAAGAAAAGAAACATGAAAACTTATTTTTAAAATTATGCGTCAGGTGGAAAAATAGGTGCTGAATAATTGAAAAGAATTGTGAGGGAATATGGATATGATATCAATGAAGATGAAGCCAAGCTTATCTTCAAGCTGACTGGTAATAATGGAGATGGATTAGCAATTAATGAATTTATATAACTTATGACCAAAGATAACATATATTTTCGGACATTGAAAATACCAGGAAATGCAGAAAGCAAGAGAGAGAATTTTGATTAAAAAATTCACCTTGTTTTGAGGAATAAATTTAATCAATTAAAAGAAGCGTTTAGAATATATCGGATGAGAGGAGAATAGATTGATGACCATAAGTTTAATTACGTGATGAAAAAACTTGATATTAATGACTTGGTGATATCTAAAGCTGAAAGGAATCAACTCTTTTAAAAATTTCAAGACCAGCAAGGATATTTGAATGTATAAAGGTTGCTTTGCTCAATTGCCGAACAATAATCTTTGAAATAGCTAAGTATCTTTTAAAAAAAATAAGATTTCCAAGACAATCTAAAGGTTAAGGATTAAACCGATGCAAAAAAGATTAAAAAGTAAAATCATTTTGATTTCAAAAGGATTTCTAATCTTCAATATGAAAATCAACTTTTCAAAGCTCAACAAGTCCTAAATTAACTGAAAAAACTTAATACTGAGAGTAGAGATCTTGTCACTAATAATGGAGGAAGTTTGTCGAGAGAATAAGTTCGAAAACAAGTCTAGCATTTGCTTCAAACCCATGGAATTAATTTTAATAAATATGAGTATGACTGCTTTGCTTCTTATCTCGACTACAATAACAATAACATGATCAGTGGCGAAGATTTTAAACATTTTATCGATGAATCTCCTAAAACAGCTCAATAAAGATTTGACAGAAGAATAAGAATTTTGCCTCCAGAAGGATCAAAATCTGAAATTTATGATTAAAATTGTGCTTTAGAAAGTTTGAAAAAAGTAAAGAACAAAAAATATAATCCTTAGATGAGGACACTCTTTCAATAATTTGATAAAGACAAAGATGGTTATCTTTCTAAAAACGAATTAAAAGACAAATTGGATCAGTTGGCAGTATTACAAAATTGGTAGATTGATAATCTTGTTAATTATTTTGACCCTTCAGGAAAAGGATATGTGAATTATGCAGAATTTGCTGAAAAATATACCAATTCTCAAAAATAGATATAAGATGCGATTAATGAGCCTATCAATAAATTAAAAAGTCAATCAGATTGGATCAATACCAAGCGATCTTTCATCAAAGAAGCAAATACTTTTTGTAATTATTTACTAACTTAGCCTACAACATTCCCAGCAAGTATTCAGCTTGGCCCTAGAGGTTGAAAAGAACTGATTTTTCTCTAATTCAACCTCCAATTAAAGCCTCTCAATATGCTTCTGAAGATCAGAGATTTAATTTAAGCGAAAAACATAATTTAGGCCAGCAATTCAAACAATAAAAAAATAAACTTTACGAAAATCGATTACGCAAATTAGTGGCTTGGAATGAGTCAAATCAGGAACGTATTTAAAATAAAGCACTCGTATAATAGCGAAGAAGTCAAGCAAATGATTATGCGATGAGAATAACCAAGTAGGCATACTAGTCACATTGCCATGACAACTGATAACGCTCTTTTATTTGCAACTACCTATTTTATAAAAGAAACCAATATTAATGTTTTTCTTAATCTTGACAGATTTAATTTTAAACTCACTTAAATAAATTTAGTTGTATCTTGACTTTATACATTTTTTAATAAAAATGGTCAATTCTAACTTGTTATTAAATTTATAATATGTTAAAGATCATTATTATAGTTCCATCAGTTCTATAGCATCCTTCAGCAAATCGTCATCAAAGTCTTCGTTTATGTTTAACATAAAATGTAATAGCATCTCCTTGAGCACAATGATTCTAGCTTCATTTACAATGACTTCTTTGACATCATCATTATCGCATTTAGTTTGAATTATTACATTTTAATCGTATCCAGGACTATAGATATAATTGTAATCAAGCATCCAGTACTCTTCAGCTATCACTTTTTATTATAATATATTAACATAGAAAACAGGTGTTTTTTGAGCAATTCTCTACTAAAATTTGTAAGTATAGAAAATTGAATATTATCCCAAATTAATGGTTTCTATTATATGCTAATTCCAATCTTATTTAAACCAAAAATTGGTTTATCGAACTGTGTTTGCTTTCACATCCCAGACAAAATTATTATTGATAATTTCACCTTCATACCGAGGACTTTTATTTGTCGAACAGTAGAGCATAAATACGCTATTCTTGCATTCCCAAACAGAGTCTAGATTGCACTGAAATTTTTGAATATTATAGAGAGTGCCCATAGTGTTGGTGATATTTATCTTTTGATAATCTCCTTGAGAACTATTTTTGAGATCATAAAACCTTATTTAAAATTAATTATATTGTTTGGGAAGAAACCAAGCGATCATAGAATGATTATTTGCTTTTTTAATTATATGAGAATACAAGTATTCATCTTATCTTGATTCATAGTGAGTAACTAAGCTGAGCTATCCATTTGTTTCAATATAATAACTAAGAGTCAGCTTATTTTCATTACTGCATCCATGCTCAATAATTGCCAGATATCTGGTTTGCGAGAAGACTTATAATGACATTTGAGAAGTTTCATTAAAAGTAAATTGATGATTATATGAATTAATATCTTTTTTCTGCAAATTTATTAGACAGATTTGCTGATTTAGAGTATCAATAACAACAACCTCTTTTTCATTGATCATACCAAAGAAATTTATTGTATCCTTAAATGTCACTTCCCAAAGAATTTGTCCTTAATGATTAATATGTGTAATCCTTTCTGACGATCCCGCAGAAACAACTTAGAGATATACATAAGTTTGATTGAAAGCAGTACTAAATTGCAATATTTTTTTTGATACCCTCTCGAGAGTAATTTTTGATTAATTAGTTAGAAGCATGTTTCTGAATAGAAAGAAATATAATTAATAAGATATGTAAAATAAATTTTGAAATTATTCGCCAATACAAAGAGAACGCCGATAGTTTATGAACATAATTTCAAGGATTATTATCATTATTTTATTGCTTACTTTATTATTTAATTACATTCTTAGTTAAATCTTTCGTTAATTCTTTATTTGGGTCGTTCGTCAAACCTTGATCCATGACTTTTGATTGTTCTAATTTACTTCCTTTCTTCCGCTCTTTGAACTATTCAATCTTCTGTTTTTTTTCTTTCTGTGATTTTTAGAATTTCCGTTTTTATTCTTCTCTTTTTATTTTTTCTTCTTATTTTTATTTTTCTTTCTTTTCTTTTTCCTATTGTTCACGCTGCTTCTTTATTTATTCCACTTTTCTCTTCATTTATTATAATTCTTTTTTTTTACGGTCGGCTTCCTATTTTTATTTCTGAGATTTTGCCAAATCTTAAGTTTTTTTAGCTTCTTAATCTTCTTTCTTTTTTTGGGAATATTATTCCAATTTTGATTTAAGTTCTTTTTCTCTCCTTTCTCTTCTCTCTTTTTCCTTATTTTTGGACTAAAGCTCTGCATTCTTTGCCTCTTCATCTTCCCTTTCTTTTTCAAGCCTCTTATCTTTGTAGTCTTCCATTGTTGTCTTTAACTGCTTATCGAAGGATAGTCTTTTATTATTTTCAACTTCACGTTTTCTTCGTTCTTCATCTTCTCTCTCTATTTTACTTTTTATGAGAGGATTTTAATGTTTGAGACCTATTTCATCATGATTAAACTCTATTGCTTGAATAATGTCAGATAGAGCTAAAGCTGCTTCCTTGGCTAATGGCCTATCTTTTATAGGAAATTTAATCACTTATTTTTTTAAATAAATAGGGAGATGCTTCGTTTATACAGTATCTGTAAATTTTGCTCTTTCCAGAAAATAAATATTGGGCCTTGCTTTACAGAACTTTTATTCTCTTGAAAAAGGTTAGATGATATGAAACTTAAAAGCATCAAAGAGCATTTAATCTAATACTTCATAAACTTCTTTATAAGTCAAACTCATTGCTTCAAGGTATATTTTATAGTCATAAAATATACGAGTTTAAGTTATCTTTTTATAGCCTTCAGGCAGTATATAATCGGAATTTTATTGTAATCTTTTATTAAGTTGTTTAACAGCTTACTATTAATTCTTAAAATAAGCCTCAGGCTATTCAAACTGATGTTGACTGATTCTATTTTATCCAGCATATAATTTAAGCATAGACAATAGTTACTAAAGCATTTCAGCGACTGGATGTCCACTCATATCCTTAGGAGGCCTCGTAAAGATCGTATAACACATTTGAGTAAAAAATTATTTAAAGGTTTAAAAGTCCATGAGATCAGGATCATCTCTCACTTTTCCTAAAGTATAATTGACTTTGCGACAAAGGACCTGAATCTCTTTGGAAGTGATCAAATTTTATAATCCATGCTAATTAATCATCTTGAAAATAGAACTTGCATGTATTAAGCTATTCCTATCTAAAATTTAATCGAAATATTTGGTAGCAAAACCTTTTTTTTTGCCACAATAAATATTGAAATACAATCTCAATATCTTCTAATATCTTTTCATTAGATTTTCAAGACCATGAGCATCTCGTTACTCTTAGAAATCATTTGAATAATAAAGTAGATTCAGATTATGTTTTGCTGCATAAGCCTACTTACTGTCAAATTAGAATAAATATTGAAGCTAATTTTATGAAATACTTTTTATTCTCAGACCTTTTTCTAGCATTAGTTTTTTTTCATACACTTTTTTTAATTTTTTACGGGATTATTACACTTGTGTCGCTTTTTATTTTTTGACTTATTCAGCAAGAAATCGAGTTTGATGCATTTTAGTATATTTTTATAGACCCAAAAAAGCATCGGGCTTAACTGCAACCACGCTTAAGCTTAATGGATGAGTATTTATATTCTTTTTTGTTGATTTAACCAGATTATTATATTCTTAGGCTTGATCTTCGTTATCTGATCTTTATTATTGTATTGCTTGTTTAGTTTTTGATTTTTTCATTGGCTGTTCTTAATCAGTAAGTTACAGATCATATTTCGCCGTGAGATCTTGAACATTTCCCAGTAGTTCAATAATCTTATATAAGCCTTTTGAAGTTTATTTGTTTAGTGGTAAAATTTGAATATAACTATAACACAGCAGAGGTTAAATACTTGAATTAATCTCTTTCTCTTTCAACTGAACTACTTTTTTAATAAAGTGTTAAATCTATATAATTTTGAGTTTTGAAGTAGCCTCTTCTCCCTCTAATTTATTTTTATAACTGATGGGTTTTCTTTTTTATGACAGCTTTTTAATGTTGGCAAAATGAAGTGCTAGACATAATTTTATTAATTTCACAGTCATATCTAAGATAATTTCTTATTCTGGAAAAATAGAAATTATGTTAACTAGCAAATTACCGATTTCGAATCCTAATCCCACTTCTTATACAAGTGATCGACTTGCCATATTATAGATTGCGACTCCACACTTTGGCTCACTATTAATGGTTAAAATTTTATTAAACAGTTACAATTCAATCTGAGTTATCTTTAAATCGGATCGCTGAGTGAGTGTTTCTAATATAAGAAGACTTGGAATAGAAGGAATTTACTCTATAATCTACATAAAATTAAATATTAAAGTATCGTATTATTCATTTGTGGCTGTGGAGAATCTATTAATCAACATTTTAAAGATGAGTGGAGCCAAATAGTGCTTGGTTTATCCTGCAAGCTTAAGCAACGCGCAACAAGAATGAATGAAAGCTAAATTTTCATTTATTTTTTAGAAGGTAATTTCGTTAAAGGATGAAGCGAGTGCTTCTGCAGAAGTGCTGCTAAAAAGTTAAAAATTACTCGCTGCAATTTCAATAAAAACATCAAGACTATAAAGAATAAATTCAGGCTCTTTCAAACAACTATTAACATGAGTTATAAGCTTATCAAATGCCGATGAATTTGTGAATAGGCTTTACATCTCAAATTATTGATACAATCTCCAAAGCGAGAGGAGGAAATGATGCGTTTCGTTTTTCGAAATGCTGTTGACTATTTAATTGAGTATGTCTTCATGAAAATCTGCCATTTGCAAAATAGTTGATATTATCTTATCGGTTAATTGAGGATGTCTTCTAAAAGCAAGAACTAATGTGCTCATTAAATGCTATTTAATTTTTGCGATGCGAGTCTGTGAATCATAAGCTGATAGTAAATTTTTAAGAAGCACAAGAGTATTTTCGGCCACCGTCTATGATTTTGAGATGAGGGCCGGCTTGATTGATCGCATGAAAAATAACTAATTTTATTTATTTTTAGAAAAATTAATTATTTTTTGTAACTGACGAGACAAATCGGCAATAAACGATTAAATTGGTTTGAAATCTCCCTTCAAACCCTTTGCCAGTATGTGTGCGAGATATTTGGAGTCGTTTGACAATAAGGAAAGTACTTCTTTGGGACTTAATCCAAAATTCTTGACAATACTGAGTAAAAACAACTCTAAAAGTGAGTCAGCATCTTTAACTTCTTTTTTAAAGTCAATTTCCTTTAGATTAATCTCAGCTTAATAAATAAGAAAATACTTTATTTGGAGGAGAGTTGATGCATTTCCTTGAGTTTGCTTATAATCTTAAAAACAAGATCGTGATTGCCATTAATGATTTTGCTTTTTTCATCTTGGGTTATTTTGATACTCAATTTATTTAGCTCTTAACTTGGTTAAACAAAAGATACGCTATTAAGTTCCAATTGGTTACTCTGGTAAGAGCCGAGTTACCATCCTGAAGTTATATTTTACAATTTTAATTCATTGCCCGCAATAAATTGGCAACTGTTTTACCACTTTATAGGTCCTGATTCGAAAATTGGTTCACTACTCCCATTTAGGCTAGCCATGCATCGAGTTATTTTTAGCCTTGTTTGTTGCTCATATTTTAAATATTATACTTTGAAATAGAACTTAAAACCTAACAAAAATTGAAACATTTTAGTCATCAATTAATCAAAAGAATCTAAGATAATAGACTAACTTAATATTTTAAAAAGGGACAATATAGAGCCATATAAAATGATCCTCAAAGACTAACAGCAAAAGTTAAGTATCCTGTGTGTCCTCGACTATTATGAATAGATTTGCTCAAAAAAGATCTTTTACCACCTGTAATACCTTCTTATTAAAATTACTTGATTCCAGTTTAAATTTCTCGAGATAAGCATTCAACTGTTTCAATTTTTGCAAAAGACTGTTTGCGAAGTTCATCTGTTGTCCTTTGTACTTGCTCTATGCAGGGTGAAAAACAGCATATTCTTCCATCTAAATTAATTTAGCCATACATTTTTTAATTGCGCGTTTAGTGTGAATAATCGCAGCCCAGGGATTAGGTAAATCTAAAAACAATGCATCAGCTTCAATATTTACCCCCTCAACACCAAATCCATCAGAAACAACATCTCTCCATGTCGATGTAATATTCTCAATTCCCATATCACTGAACATTTCTTTAGTTATTTGAGCTCTTTGTTCATTAAACTCAAAAGTATAGAGATGTCCTGATAATTTAATTGTCTAAGCTATAGCACAAGAGAGTGAGCCGGAACCAGTTCCAGCTTCAATTACGATTGAACCAGGAATTATGTTTAACTTGAATAAAATTGCAGAGTTATCCATGGCATATAAAATTTGAGTTTTACGAGCAAGAGTCTATGTTATTAGAGTGGATTTTGGCTTTAGTGCTCTCATGTATTTTCCGGGTTTGTTATGCGCCTCAATTTTGGTTGCCCAAGGCTCATTGATAAAATTCATATGTCTAAAAGCTGCTCCATCAGTGGTTTGCATTTTGTTGCCAGAAATCAGTCGAATCAATTTTGGATCTTTTGGCTTCTCAAATATGACTGCATAAGAATTATCTTTCACAAGATCTTCCGACTCTAGCTGATGTTGATCCATATTATTATCAAATATATGATTTGTAAAATAAACATAAAAAATAATTTAGAAAAGTTAATAAATTAATTATTGGTTAAAGTTAAAAGGAGCTTATTTTGGCTTTAATTTATAGAGAGGAATTGAGTCTTTCTTTCGGAGAATTTAGAAAATATCAATTTTAATCAATTAATTTCATAAATGTTGCTTTATTCCTTAATATATTGCATTGCGAATAATAATAATCTTCTATTCAAATAGAAGCGCAATAATCCTTCCAATGAGCTAAAGCATAAAGGTTTTAGTCCGAATTCGTCCTCTTAGTATGGCTGAAAAATAAAGAGGATGCAAGAGTATCACTAATGTTGATGAATAGGCCTCTCAAATAAATCTCACTAAACCTAATGAGGCTGATAATATTAAAAGTTTCGCTTATGATGCTGTTTTTCCAGAATAATCATAACAAGCTCTTGTCTATAGCAAAGCCGCATATGAACTCGTGGAACATGTTCTTTAAGGATATAATGGAACTATTTTCGCATACGGGCAAACTGGCTGTGGGAAAACTCATTCTATGATAGGGCAACCAGATAATGAAGATTTGCAAGGGATTATCCCAAGATGTTTTGGTCAGATTCTTAAATCGATAAGTGATACAACTCATAAAGACTTTCTACTAAGGTGTTCCTTTTTAGAAATTTATAATGAATAAATTCATGATTTGTTAGGAGATATAAAAGCTAAACTTTAGCTGAAAGAAAGCCCAGAAAAAGGAGTGTTTGTTAAAGATCTAATATTTAAATAAGCCCAAACTCATCAGTAATTAATGGAATATCTTCATCAAGGAACCAAGAATAGAGCAGTCGGAGAAACTGCCATGAATAAAGACTCTTCACGTTCTCATCTGTTATTTACACTTTATCTTTAATCAGCTAGTGGAGAAGAGTCAGTAAGGAAATATGTGGCAAGTCGATTAAATCTTGTTGATTTAGCAGGAAGTTAAAGATTGAGTAAAACTGGAGCGACTGGGGAAAGGATGAAAGAGGCTCAGAAAATTAATTTATCTCTCAGCGCGCTAGGAAATGTTATTAGTGCCTTGGTTGAGGGGAGATCTCAGCATATTCCTTATCGAGATTCTAAATTAACTCGAATGCTTCAAGATTCTTTAGGAGGAAATACAAAAACTGTGATGTTGGCTAATTGTTCTCCAGCGGATTATAACTTTGAAGAAACATTAAGTACTCTAAGATACGCATCACGGGCCAAAATGATTAAGAATAAGCCAATAATAAATGAGGATCCTAAAGATGCTCTTCTCAGGCAATATGCGACTGAAATATAAAAATTACGCTCTCAATTATAGGGAAATACTCTATTTAGCAAAGAAGATTCTCCAGATTTGCATTCAAAATTGAAGTAGAAATAAATGGAGTTATAAAATGAAAAAACAGAAAAAACTAATTTAATGAAGCGCATTCAAGAGTTATAGTCTCGTCATATATAGGGGAAAAATGTAATTGTAGATAATAAAATCATACAAAATGTCAAGAAAGTTTCGCTTCTTATGTCGCGGCCTATACCAATAAAGCAAGACTGTAGTATTCACTTAATTTAAAACGAGTTAGAATAACAAAAATTTAGATTTGATCCGCCAAATAAAACAAAACAATTGCAAAATAAGTAAGCAAATGAGTACAAAACAAAAATAACGAGACTATAAAAAGAAGTAAGAGATATAGATCACGAAAACTTCCTTGATAAAGAGTGTTTACTTGAAGATATTCGTTGTCTAACAAAAGAAAATAAATTTTTATAAGGTGTCATAGGCAATCTTCTCCAAAATCATGAATTAGAAGAGATTCGTGAGGCTTCACAGTACAATAAGGAGAAGGACTAATATAGGGTTCCTGCTTTCTATATGAAAAATAAATAATTAATATTTCCCAAATTACAGCAACAGCAATCAGTTGATATGATTAGGCAAATGCAAGAGGGAAGACTTATCCATATGGAAAGTAATAAATAAAAGGAAAATAAGTAAGCATCTAATAGCAATTATAATTAATGCTTGACAATAAGAGAGAATGCAAAAAAAAGGAGCAAATACTTAGGAGAATTAGGTCTAAGCGATATCCTAAAATAAGCTCGTAGTACTGGAGTCTTAAGTGGTAAAAATGTCTTGTAATAAAAAAAACCCAATCGTAAAATAATGTTGAATCCCATATTAAAAATATGAATTTTAAATGATTAATTTCATCTTTATTTTTCTCATCGATCATAATTTATCTTTAAACTATTGTTATATTATTATAGTTTGAATGTTCTAAACCAAATAATTACTGGAAGAAGAGGTATAAAAATATCAATCATTTAAGCATAAAGTTCAACATCAGGTCATTGTAAAAGATGATTTATTAAAAAACTATAATTAGTTGGCAAATATTTATGTTAATATCATCCTATTCAGGTCAATCAACAAGAAACCAAAATATATGATGCAATAGCTATGGAAGAGGAAATTGATCAATTACAAGCAGAAAAATTTGCTTTAGTCAGGCTACTTCGGTAAGATAATCAGAATTTTCAAGTGCTTTTATTATAGAAAAGTTAGCTCCTTAAAAATTGTGAAATTAATGAGGATAAAATCAAATCTTAAAAATAAAAGCATTAGAAGCTTAACAGTAAAATAATATTAATTTAGAGAAATCTCGAGAACTGTAAACATAAAAAATGAATACTATTAGAGTCATAAAAGAAAATTAAATTTAAAATATGAAAGTTTGCCTTTAAAATGAAAGATTAAGGAAAAATTGTGAGGAACAATTATAGATGATCACAAGCATGGTAGTGTAAGGCTAAAATAGTAAAATTTAGCAATTAATAATGAAGCAGTTAACTAAAAATATTGAAATTGCAAAACAATTAGAAAATCAATCTGAAAGATTAAAATGCATGCTAATTCAAGAGGGATAATTCCTTAAGAGCAGTCATTCATTGCGAATTATACAGTTAAACTCATAACTTCAAAGTCAAAATGACATAAATAATGAATTAAAAGTAAAATTGAATCATGAATAATCTAAGGAATGGGTAATGTCAATGAAATAATAAGTCCTAATCAAGACTACCCAATGCAAAACAAGTTTCGAATCCAACATTTCATCTGAAGAAGAAAAGTTAAATTCTAGTATTCAGAAAGAACAATCATAAAATGTGGACCTGCGATTAAAGCTTCAAAAATTTATTTCAATTAGAAGATAACTGACTGAAACATATTAAAATTTAATTTCTAATTTTGAGTAATGCAAAAAAAATGATAGAAGCGGAATTGTGCAAATGAATAAAAATTCATCGAGAGCTCAAAAGAGTATGGATCATCAGCGCCATTTTTTAAAGGAAAGATATAGTATTGTTGACCAATATAGGAAGTATTTATTTAAGAATTAATTATGAGGTCTTTTCATCATGATTTTCTTTTCATTCATATTGACCATCATGAAAATATTAAAAATATAAGAAATATAGTCTTGACTTTATAGGCATAATATGGGAAAAATTGTAGGAATTTAAATTAATCTATATAATGTGGATGATTATGATTGATATCATTTTTATAGAAAAAGATATTTAAAATTAAAGAAGATAAAATGAGGATTCAACTGAAAATGTAAATCGCCAAGTAAGTTATAGTCGCTCGAAGAGTTTCAAGACAAATCGCAACGGTGATATAGATTTGACTGTTTGGATAGCCATCTGCTGTGAAATCATTTTAATTGATGAAAAACATTGCGGCAAAAGGGATAAATACCAAAACAAGTTCCATTCTTTTAAAGATCTCTTGCCGAAGAAATGAAATTTTAATATTCTTTCCAAATTTATGTCGAGGATTAAAGAAAGTTTTAATTTTAGAAACAATTTTTACAAGACTAAAGTGCCTCCTCATAACTCTTTCTTCCTGAATATCAGCCCAATCACTTTAATGAAACACATTCTGAAATTTAATGCTTTATTCATCAGATCGAGTGAATAAGAGTTTTATCATGACGATTAAGTAAAGAAGCATAGCTGTCAATTCTAACGAAATAAAAATGTACATATAGATCCATTTAGTCTCCAGACCAAGAAAAGTTAGGAGAAGGATGAACAAAATTCTCATTATGATGTTCATAAAAAGGTTAAAATAGTATAATCCCTTCTGAACTCTCTCATTGATGTTGAAAACTTTATGATTTAAGGTTTTTTATATCTATTATTCCTTATTTGAGAACAAGTTCGTCAACTGTTTTTTGTTAGATACTCTGCTTTTTTGTGGAAGAGATTTCTTTAATGGTATTTATTAAGAGCTAGATTACCACTAAAGGTCATGATTAGATGCTGACATATTAGATTTTTTTTCAATCATTAGTTCGTTACGTTCCATTTTATTTTTCCTTGAATTTTAGTAATTAACTTTTTCTTTTGTAGTTTTTTTTCTCTTTTGTTTCTATGGATTGGTTTGTTTCTTTGTTAGCAACGGAGACGATAAATCATCATTCATATTTAATAATGTTATTAATCCTATTTATTTCAGAAGGATATAGAAGTAAACTTTTAGATGTGAATCTCTGTATGAATATACAGGCATATAGACATCTGAACTTTCCGTTTCGAGTCAATATTTTTAATAGATGAACGATAAAAATGAAGGTCAAAATGCTCATGAAAAAGGGAACATGTTTAGCAATTTTCATCAAGTTTGTAAGTGTGACAGATGCGGAAAAGAATTTATTTCAGATCTTGAATTAAAATTACACAAGAAGGTCATACATGGAGAGGGGGAGCCTTTAAAAAATGGCAATAATTTCAATTAAACTGATAGTAGCAGTGATGATGATATTAAACAACAATACCCAGTAAAAAAATCTGTTATAGATAAAAAAATTAATCTCCCCAAGAAAGAGATAAAGCGCACGCCATCTTCAATAAAAAAAGAGGATTCTGAAGCCAATAAAAATTAGGAGTTTCAATTGTCCAACATTTCATCAAATATTACTGAAGATCTTAATAAAAAAATATTTTTATGTGGATGCGCTCATAAGATATTTGAAAACACTGAAGATCTGACTCTACACATTAAAAAACAGCATAGTGGATTTCCTCCTGATGGATCCATGTTTGGAGTTTGCAAAAAAATTGTCTTGAAGCATTTTAAACCAGCCGAGCAAACCATTCCAGCTTTTTTATATAAAAATACACCAATTACAAGAAATTGTAATTTTATGTGTGGTTGTGGGCTGACTTACTCATGCTCCACTTCTCTCAGTCATCATATTAAAAAAAATCATAATGGCATATAACCTGAAGGTACAATTGGAGGTTCTTTGGGACTATCTAATCAATTAACATAAAATGATTCTGCTTTGCGCTGCAACGCCTGTCAACAAAAATGCGATAAAAATAATCATTGGGTTTGCGACAATTGCAAAGACTGGAAATTATGCGGCAATTGTGAGTTAGGGGAAGCCTCTAAAGAATGGCATGAGAAAGAGGGTCACAAGATTCACATGAATAATTGATTTAATTTAATGCATAATAATTGATTTAAGAAATTAATAGTAAATATTAATAAGTCTATAAACTATTTTAATTGTATAATTTATTAACATTCTTTATAAGTTAAAATAAATTTTTACAATATATGGCCATTAATGCAGTTATGGCTTCATCAGTTTATTGAATAAATGTATATTGAAATTTTAACAATGATATCAATCAACAAACACCATCAATCCTCTCTATTTTATCGAAACTAATTAGGAAACAATATTTTGGGATTAAAAATAAAATGCAATTATGGATATTTATACCTACAAATACAATCGCTTGGTATAAAGATTATCAGATAAAATACATGAATGAGTTAGAACAAGGATTACTTTTATAACCCATGTGCTTAAATATTTGGCTACTTGGATGACTTTTTTATTAGAAACACACAAGTATTTGTTTCCCTAAAAGGCAAAGAGTCTAGTACAGGTAAAGTATAAAAAAACGTTTCCCCCAAAACATACTGAAAGCTAATGCAAAAGATTTCAAATAAGGTCGATTACACCACAATAAATACATTGTCGATGCGAATAACCAGTGAATGATAATAATGCATGCATTGGTCAACTTTGCTTTTATAAAACAAAAAAATATTCATAATTTCTCATAAAAAGAATTAAAATTATTTACAATTTAGCAATAATAATCACCATCTACCAAATTGTACTTTTGTATTTTTCTCACTCGACTGTTGTTCTCTTTGGTCCTATCTTTGTAAAATAGTAAGAAATTACTGGCGATCTTTTAGGATCTACATTACTGCGCTCTTTTTATTTTATTCTTATGGTCGAGAGATTGTTCCGCTTTTCAGCTTTAATCCCTGCTGCTATTCAGATTTGTGATGACCTGCACTGGTTCTCCACCAATACTAGTGACTTCTACTCCTCTATAACTCCTACTCTTACTCATTCTCGTTTTATTATTCCTCTTCATATGTTTATTCCTTCGAATTATATCCATAAGCTCCCAAATGATTCCAAGGTCCATCTTCCTCTAATTCTTATCCAGTCCAACTGACTCTCCTTCCTTCAAGCAAAGATGCTTATTGATTGCTGGCAAGCGAAATGATGCAAGGGTAATCTGCATATATTGCAAGATTAATGTCATAATCTTTCTCAAATTAAGGATTAAAGTTCATCAAAACTTTTACAATGTAAACTCCTGGTTTAAATTTATATTTCTCTTGAGTAGTTCTATTGTTATTACTAAATCCTTTTATTCTTTAGATATTACGATAATTGATACAACCTAATTCCACTATCGTCTTGGGATATTGGTAATTATTTTGAAGTTCAATTTTAAAAGATCGTTGAGGAGTCTTATCAATTTGAAGTGAATATGTTCCTTCTTTCTTAATTTAAACTTTAAAATAACAACCTTCTTTTTTATAATCTTTGAATGATTTGTAGACATAGGAAGCATTATCGTTGATCTATGCAATAGTGATGTCTTCGAACTCTTTACAAAGATCATCAAAAGACATGAAAAAAATACCATCATCTTTGTCAGCATAACCTATTCTTGTCCTTTCTTATAGTGAGACGCCATTCCAATTTTTGTCCTTATCTGACCATTTTCCATTAAATTATCCGTTCCCATGAGGATTACGAAGTCGAACCAACTTGTGCTACACTCCATTGATATTGAGAATATCAACATTGAGAAGAGTATATACATGACCTCGAAAAATCTTAGCCTATGAAGTATTTCCTTATCCGAAATTCGATCCACACACCATTGAATAATGATGTTTTGATGCTTCAAGTAAATAATTCCATATCTATCCTTTGCTGTTATTTTTTGTGAAAAATTATTTAATTGGAGCTCCAGTCAAATCATGCAGAGCCTCTTGATTGAATCCACCATCTATACGCTTATAACTCGTATAGAGTTTAGCCCAAGCCTTCTCCAATAAAATAACCCATAATTAATTGTCAACTGAATTAGAAAAGGCAGGCTCATTATACAGCCAGGGTATGGATTAATCCATGTCTATAACCATCCATTTACCTTTATAGAGCATCTTAACAGAATAATAGCAGAGGTCGTTCCTTTACTGAGTAAGGAATAAATTAAAAATACGATGAGGTTGCTCAGCCAATGCTGCTAAACCTGCCAAGAAATAACAATCTCCCAAAAGACCTTGCTTGATATCTTGTGGCTATATTTTACCTATAAAAACACTTGAATTTGGTAATTTCTTTGAAATATTTACCCATTCAATTTAGGCCCAATCTTTGTCTTATTTAAATTCACCATATAGAGATCTTTTGTTGGCTGGAAAACGATCATCTATGAATTTTTGTCTTGTCTTTTTAAGTCCCTCAACTTTCTGCTGAACTGGACTTGACTCCAGATAAATGACTTGATTTTCTATGAATTTATCCAATGCTGTCTGGTCCTCATCAACTAACTAATATTATTGTTGAGACATTTGGATTGTCGTCCATTCTTTCCCAGTAGCATGGTTTCCCCAGGTCGAGCTCTTATCTTTGCTTGCTCGAGTTGTGACAAGTTGGCCCCTGCCAAATGAAAATTAATTTGATTCCTCTTATTGATACCATTTTTCCCTTTGTCCTTGGGTCTGTGATGGCCCACTATCCCAGTTGCTGCCTTTATTGTTTCTTTTCTTTTTAATTTGCAGTTGTGTTTTCATCAATAAATCAGCCTCTAGTTTTTATTAAATTTATTGAATAAAATAGAATTTTTAATTAATATTTGCAATAATTTTAATAAATATTTAAATGCAAAATAATAAAATTATAAAATTACAAAAATATTGCATCATTAATATGGTCATCAATTATAAAGAATAATTGTTATTGAACATATCAATCATAATTTTGTTGATAGTTCCGTGATCACCTTTCGAATATACTAACATATGTCTTTATTCAATAAAATATCATTAAATTGGAATTATTCGCTATTATACAACCAGAAAAAATAAATTTGATGATTTTTGGAAAAAAATTAAATTATTTTCAATTGAGAAATAAAATCACCATCTCCTGAATTGTGTTTTTGTATTGTTCCCACTAAACAGCTATCCTCTTTGATCTTATCTTTGCAAATGAGCAATAAACTATTAGGGATCTATTATAATCTATATTACTGTGCTCTTTTTACTTTATTCTTCAAATTTGTCTCTTGTTCTGCTATTTACCTTCTATTCGTTTTATCCCGATCCACTATAACCTCTACTACTTGTTTTCCATATATGTTAGCTTCTTTTGCTCCTTTTTTATTCTTATTCACTCTCGCTTTATTATTTTAATTTTTTTAAATCATAACCATAAGCCCCCAATTGATTCCAAGGTACATCATCCTTTAATTCTTATTCAGTCCAACTGACTCTCCTTCCTTCAAGCAACGATGCTTATTAATTGCTTGCAAGTGAAATATTGCAAGGATAATCAGCATATATAGCAAGATTAACGTCATAATCTTTTTAAAATGAAGGATCAAAGTCAATAAAAACTTTAATAATGTAAACTCCTGGCTCAAATGTATATTTGTCTTGAGTAGTTCTATCATAATTAGAAAATCCTTATATTATGTAAATATTGCGAGAAGTGAGAAATCCTAATTAGATTTAAAAATTATATTTAATTAAAAATGATAGCATTAAACATATTCCGTATCTAAATGCCCCTATTTAAAATCCAAATTAAAAGAAAATTACAATTTGCATCCTTTATAATATGGTATTCTTGAGTTTGGTGGTAAATTAACAAAAAATTTCACAATCAACTCAAGAAAAGAAGTATAAATTTAGTTATTCAAAAATCAATTGAAAAAATACATTTATCCCTAAACAGCCTTGTTTGATATCCTGTGGCTATATCTTGTCTGTAATTATCTTTGCATTTGGTATTTTGTCAGAGATATTTGCCCATGTAATTTATTCCCAACCTTCTACCTATCCCCATTCGCCACATAGAGAGCTGTTGTTAGCTGGAAAACGATCATCAACGAATTTCTTCCTTTCAGTCGAAGTCCATCAAGTTTCTGTTCGAATGGACTTTTCTCCATCAAGATGATTTGATTTTCTATAAATTTAGTTACTACAGCCAGATCCTCATTAATTAACTTATATTATTATTATTATTTTTGAGTTTTTGTCCATTCTTGACCATTAGCATAGTTTCCCAAGCAGAGTTTTTATCTCTGGTTTTCCAAGTTGTAATAAATTGGTTCGTTGATTATTATTATTGATACCATTTTTCCCTTGATCCCCAAATTTGTGAATACCTACTATTCTAGTTGCTGTCTTTATTGTTTCTTTTCTTTTTAATTTGTAGCTGTGGTCATCAATAAGCCTTTCGTTATTATTAAATTTATTAAATAAAATAGGATTTATATGAGCTTAAAAAGTGTTCATTTAGAATAATTAAATTAGCCATTAAACTTGAAATAATAACATATACAGTAATAAAAATATTCCTTCATGTCAATATAAATAATAATTGCTTTTCGGCATAAAAATCATAAAAATCATAATATTGTTTGTGGTGTGAGAACTGTGAATATTCATCCCACATATAGTATTTTATGAATATTAGCTTGGATATCTCATTTGAAGCTAAGCTAAATGATATGCCAGAATTATTTAATAAAATTGATTACGAGATCGTATGTTATCGATTATTTATGCTCTACTATATTCAATCTAAATAGACTAGTTTGTAATTAATAAAAGATTAATTTTATTTACTAAAATTTAAAAATAATACTATTATTATGAATGTTTCGTATACAGCGTTACGGAGATTGGCGTATTTGTTCAATAAACTAGCTACATTTTGACTGATTTCTTTTTAATTAATAAACAACAACCTTCTACAAATCTAATTTTATATTTTTCATTTTTATACAGTGTATTATCATCAAGATTGTATGTTTTCTGTTTTAAATTCAAGCAGATCTTGCAATATTTCGACAATATCCTTTCTTTTCTCCTTTCAGAAAGCCTCCATCTTCTTTGAGTCTGAAGGCTTGTTGGGAATGCTGAATCATTGGTATTTATGATACTAACTAATATTAACTTTAAAATTCGCTTGATAAATTTGTAATAATTAAATCGTTAATTGTATTTTTAAGCTGTAGAAACAGTTAGGAAAGAATTTGTCATTCTTAAAACTTTAATTTAATGATTTGAATGGTTAAAATGTTGCTTGATATATTGGATCAAAATCCCATTTCCCTCAGTTTCTTAATAATTTTCACATGGTCCTTAATTGGTATTTTCATTTCTTTGATTTGCTGCTCCTTCAAATCTAATTTGAATAAAAAATACTTCTAATTTTAGGGAGATTAAGTATTTTATTCTCCTTAAAAATGGTAAAATAGCCCTCCATTCCAATAACCTGCAAAAAGTATCTGACATTTTCTCCATCTCCGTCATCCTCTTACTCACTTGAACTGCTTTCAGGCATTTTTATTTTTTGCAACTTCTTTTTGATTTTGATCTCATTTTACCTCGCAAAATTGCTTCCATAGTCTATTTTTCAGTCTATTTACCTCTTAATTTGGCAATTTAATCTTTTTTTAAAGATTCCTTGGATTCTTTCTCTTCAAATGAATCACCCAAATTGAGTGATTATAATTATTTTCTATTTATAATCATCTCTACTTGAGGCGAAGCTTTTCATTTTCAATCTCTTTGAGATGCCGAATTTTTTCCAATTATTGTTCCTGGATAAAAGCAAAAATACCATCTTCTTTGTTTCTTGTTACAAAAGCTTGTTTTATTATTTCCTAAATTGCAATTTCAGTACTTCTTGCGCACTTCACCTGCTCTGTTTTTTTGCATGATTTCTATAATTTAAAAATGAAAAAGAGCGAATGCAATTATTATTATATTTGATAAACATAATTCCGATGATACTATTAAACATATTTATATTTTAATTTTAATTGATGGGGTTGGGGTTGGGGTTGGGGTTGGGGTTGGGGTTGGGGTTGGGGTTGGGGTTGGGGTTGGGGTTGGGGTTGGGGTTGGG
>Ga0302186_10000178_pt1 | contig 58343 bp, 31 predicted proteins | sample II_Bog_E1_2_FD_198782 | JGI IMG/M metagenome (GOLD analysis project Ga0302186, IMG submission 198782) | Peat permafrost microbial communities from Stordalen Mire near Abisko, Sweden - II_Bog_E1_1 | ecosystem: Environmental > Terrestrial > Soil > Wetlands > Peat | place: Sweden: Abisko...
TCATAATTGTCTTTTTTTTCCCTTAAAAAGTTTTTTTATTTAGCAAATTATCGATAATTTGTGGATTTATTGCTATCATTTTTTTAATAATTTCTTAGAATTTGAGAAAATCAATTAATCTACTCACACTTTAAACTTTAAAAAATTAAATCGCTTTCTATCGATTAACGAAAGAGAGTAATTCAAAGAAATTGCAAAAATACAAAAATTTTTACAGATCCATTGTTCTAGTAGATTGTTCAATTTATTAAAATGTGCTATTTTTATCCAATTTATATCGCCGCTAACATCCAAATTTAAATAATTTTTTAATCTCCAGATTCAATAACTCTTCCTTTTTTCTGGCAGTTTTAACTGATGTGTTTTTAATGAATTATATTGAACTAATGGCTTAATTTTGTTCAGTCCTTCTTATCTGAGATTTAATGTTAAATTATTTTGGCTATATTTGCGATTTTATTTCCTATTTTACTTATTGCTCGCCAATTTATTTTATGATCTACTATTTATTTGCAACTATTGATTAAATAGATTTCTATATTTTCTGTTAAGTGTTAGAAATCTATTAAATTGTCATTTGGGATGGATGCACTTTTTGAGTTGCTTATGATTTGGATATTAAAAATTTTTACTATTGGTCTAGTCTCTATTTAGTTCGAGCGTAAAGCACATACACATTATCTTTAGATTTTTCCTTCAACCAAAATGTTAAAAAATCTAAAATTTATTCTTAGAGAATAACAAACTATTTCTTAGCTTCCTCCTATGATTTGCTTTTGATCTGTTTCGCATATTCGATTAATGTAATGCCTAAATCCACCTCTATTTAACCCACAGATCGATTTAAATAGACTTAATTTGCGATAATTATCTTTATGTAGTTACTGTTAAACAGCTCAATAAAAAGATTATGCAGTTTTCCTGTTTTTACTCCCCTTTCTAATTATCCCCCATTTATCTTTTTCAAGTATTTATCTAAAACTTGTTGGTAATGTATCGCTTCATCTTGAATAAATTTGGAAATGCTATTTTTGCTGGCTAAATAATTGTATTAAGTTTGATTATCTCTACTAGTTTATTCTCCTACTTTTTTATCGTTGGATTCTTTAAGATAAGTTGATTCGATCATACTTAAGTTTTTGTTCAGATAGCTAAAAAATTGTTAGAAAAGAGGAAAGGTCTTCTTTTTCTCAAATTATTTTTTGTTAGGATAGTTCTAATATCCCGACTTGATCAATATGTCATCGAAACCGACTTGTTTATTGAGCTCCAAGATAAAATCCAAAGCCTTCAATGAAAATATTTTCTTATCTCCCTCTAGGGTTTTATAAATGAGGGGAAGTTCTTCGAGATGGATGTTTTATTGGTTCATAATGTGAATTATTATATTTATCTCTATTGAGCTGTCTAATGATCATTAATAAAATTAAGAGTTTTATATGAAAAAGAGATTACTCAATCATTGGCTAACAATTTACAATTTTATTACCTGCTTGTTTTTAAAAACAAAAATGAATGAGATTTGAATTGCAAGTAAAATATTTCAATAATTTGTCACTAAAGAACATTTGTTTTAACTCCTAAATCATAAACTTATCATGACATCTAAGTTTGTTTTTAATCAGCAGTGAAACTAAAATAACTAACACATTTATGAAACTGCTTTATGAACAGATCCGCTTCATTCTCAAATTTAATTGATGCATTACATACAGCCCAGTATCTTGCTATGTCATAGGTATTGCTTGATAAATTATTTTGCAAGGAGGATTAATTGTTTTCGGTATTTTATTAGATTCATAACGCTGATATTATGCTATAATAATTATCCATTTGTCTGATAAATGACAGTTCTTCCCTCATATCAAATAGCAGGTATCGTTTACTCGATAGTTTGCCTCTCAGTAGTAGTTCCAATACTATTCTTTTTTCGCCAATACTTCCGAGGGCTTGATTTTCTGCAAATGTCCTACTACTTTGGGACGATAATGGCAGCCGCATCTTTTTCTACAAATTTAAGCACCAGTGTGGTAGCCTTTAATTACAACTTTCTAACTTTCTGCAGCTCAGGGGATATTGTATGCACTTTAGGTTTTCAACTGTCTTTTGGCGTGGTCTTGGTCGGCATAATATTATTGCTTTTAATTTCAGTTCTATTTATGAAATGCTGTGGAAAATCAACAAGCTTTTCGCCTGTATTCGGAAGCCTTAAAGGATTTCTAAAATGGATTTATGTTCCCTTAGCAGTTAATTCCACTTTATTCCTGATTACCGCTATTAACAATTCATCAAGTGTTATTCCATCAGCTGTAATTCTCGGAGTTTTAACACTGTTTCCTATCATTCAATTAATTTACCAAAAAGCCATTCAATAATAAAATACTCCAATTTGGAGAAAATGGCTATAATTTTTCAATTATGGTCGAATCCTTGCTGTTAGTGTCCTCTTAGGACTTGCTCTCTACTATAACACCTCTTATCACTGTCATTTCATTATGATACCCCTCATACTCTACTTCTTCATCTATATGTGGAAAGGATAATTTACTTATCCGATAATGGAGAGAATTATCTTTGGACTCGGAGAAAGTGCTTTCCTCGCAGTATTTTATCTTTTCAAATATGATTCATCAGATTTGCTGAGCTATGACTTAGATTTTTTCCTCCTTGGTTTCATTATTCTCATTGATCTCCTCCTATATTTTGTTCGTGCAATTATACTAGGAGTCTACGGAGTGAGCAAAGATCTTCTTGAAGTAAACCCATAGCCGATCATGGACAGCAGATCTCCGATCACACCCGAGAAAAAAATAAATAAATATGAAACTCCTTCAATACAATAACTTTAACCCACACCTGACTATAAATCTCCAAGTATCGTCAAAAATCCAAAACCATCGCCTCCCACAAAAAAAAAATGATCACAAAAATTTATTTCCTCAGTTTAACCTAATATCTTATAAATTCATCAAATAATTATATTTTGAGATCTGTTAGTGTTTACCTCAATTTTTTTAACTGTAAGGATTAAAATAAATACGCTTGATAGATTTCATTTAATGAGATAGATATATGTTTTTAAAGATTAAACATTTACTAAGTCAGCCAAAGTATGAAATTCACTGCCAATGGCACTAAATAAAACTAAGACATCAATCTATTTATGAACGAAAGATTAATGTAGGCTGCAGAAGCATCATCATAAAAATTAGACGAACATAGTTTTGTTATAAATGACGATCATATCGTTAATTCTGAGCATTAGCCAGGGGATACTTCAATAATTCATCACTTATAGTAAGAAAATCTGCATAAAAACCCTTTGAAATTGAAAAAAACATTTTCATATCTCAATTATTAAGAGGCTTAGAATGATGAAGCAAACGAAATCATTGCAAATAAAATTATCAATGACTAATAGGATATCCTTTCGTATATTTCTGTCTATATAGGGATGTAGATTAATAAAGTTCTAACTAATCTGAAAACTAATACTATAAATTTGAATAATCAAAATTGCTGTAAACTATCAGATAAAATAAACATCATATTACAGTGGAGGAAAAAATGGTAATAGGAACAGGCTTTACTTTTGATATGACTTAATTCTTTAAGTTTAAAAAACGAGAGTAAGAATTAATCTATACAGACTTGCTTCGGATACAGGACAAACTACTTTTTTAGATTAAATTTCAGGTAGTAGAATTGCGTGGATTATACTTCTCTATAGTATTACTAGCAGTGCGATGATCCCAGGCTGGATTATGAATATTCATGCAACAAAACTATTGAGGCAGTGTTGGAGATTTTTACTTCAAGCTTTTATGATTATTCCTTTTGTTCTTTATGAAAAACGAACAATTACCCCATAGAATAAGAGAAAGTATACTTTTAAATACATTTTTAATCATAAAAATCTCATTAAACCCTATGTTAGCTCTCTTTCGAGTTCCTTATGGTTTTTGATTATACTTACTTGCTTTGAATGGACTTATGTTTCTCATGGAATTATTTTAGGAAATCTCTCTAATTTTTTTTTAAGTATTGGTCGATCAATGAGAAAACGTAATCATTATCTTGAATATGGAGGGCAGATATTAGTTATTTTAGGAGTAATATTAATTGTGCAAGATTCCTATACTATCAATTTAACAGTGGATGATATTTAGCATACTTTCCAAAATACATTTTATTTGAAGCGTAGCAGTTGGCAAAGGATTAGTGCTGATATAGTAATTTTCTTTTTACTTAGATTGCCATCATTACTTCTTTTATTATGTCATAATTTTCTAAATACACTTCAGATTTAAGTAGCTATTATCCTCCCTTTCTCTCAATGACACTCGTTAACATTTTCAATTTCTTGAACATTGGCCTTTTTTCATTCTTTTTCAATGGAGCTACCTTTGACTTTGATTCCTATTGGGGCATCCTTAGTATCTTTTCTAGTCAACATTTTGTGTCTTTTATGTTTATGGCAATAGTATTGGCCTTCGGACAGATGATTTCAGTTTTTATTGTGACTAAAATGTTCCCAGATCCTATAATTCCAGCTTTGGCTATGACTTTCGAACCTTTTATTGCTTGCTTTATTGTTTATTTGACTAATATTCAATCTCTGCCTGGAGATCTGGCAATGATAGGTTTTATTTTTATCTTTCCTGGTATTTTAGTGGTGCTAATAGGTCAATGCTTTCACCAGCGTTAGAAATAATATACAGAATAATCCGATAAAAGAGTTCAATAGCTATTGTCTGAAGTAAAGTTACTGAAAAAAATGAACCACCGCTACAAAGAATTAAAGCAAAGTCCTAGAAAAAATGAGCCAAGATCACATTAAAGATTATATCAATCAACTTTTTAATTCTCCTTTCAGAAAGATAAAAAAGCAATTCATATCTGAGTATAATCTTAAAAATACCAAAATAATTAGGATATTTATATTTTTAGTTTTAATTTATCTTCTGATTCAATCATTGGTCAAACGAGAGGTATTTTTTAAATGGTTGCAACTGATTATTTTTAATTCATAAAGATGACTTTTAAACAATTAATTTTATCAAATAAAGATTCATTTATCTATTGTAAATTTGCAAATTATTATTTTTTAAATAGAGGATGAAGAAGTAAGCGGAATAAAATCATTAACTCAACTAACCTTTAATATAGATAGGCAAGGAATCGATACATATAAGCCCTCCAAAGATCAGCGGGAGAGACTAGATGAGACCAAAATAAGTGTATGAGGAGCAAGCAAAAATAATGACTTTTGGTCAATTTTAGCAAGATAATGATAGCCTTAGTAGTCAATCTGACGATGAAGCTGAAAAGCTTAAAGATTAAAAACTAAAATAAGAACTCATGTAATAAAATTTAAAACAACAAGCAAATCAAAAAGTAGTAGTTGGAACAGGCTTTAGCATGGATGTTACAGAATTTTTTCAATTCGAAAAAAAGAAGTAGTATTCCTTTACTTATTTAGATTGTCTTCAACTGGACAACAGCCTAATATTTTTTAATAAATTTCTGGGAGTAGATTAGCATGGGTGATTTTATTGTATTCGGTGATTAGTGGAGCTATGATGCCGGGCTGGATCATGAATATTAAGGCGAATAAGCTCTTACGAATAAGCTGGAGATTCTTCATGCAATCTTTTATGGTTATTCCATTCGTATTTTACGAATATAGAACTGGAGATGAAAGCGTAAGGAAAAAATATAACCTGAAGTATATCTTCGATCCTCACAACTTGATTAAACCATTAGTCAGTTCATTTGCAACTTCCATGTGGTTTACTATGATTCTCGCGGGGTTTGAGTGGACCTCAGTTTCTCATTCAATTGTTATGGGGAGCCTCTCGAATTTTTTTCTCAGTATTGGAAGATCCGTAAGACATTCTAGTCATGATCTATAATTGGGTGGGCAAATGCTTGTATTCTCAGGAGTAGCTCTCGTTCTTATAGACTCTTATTTGTTTACTCCAGAATATTTGGGGCCAAGTGCATATGCAGTTGTCAATGTCTTTTACTTCGGTCGTCAATGGTGGTAGAAAATAGCTTTCGATTTGGTAATTATTACCTTATTAAGAACTCCTTTTCTATGAGTTTCTATATGGCATAATTTTCAAAATATACGTCAGATCTCAAAAATTATTACCCACCATTTCTCTCAATGTTTTTAGTAAATATCTTCAATACTATTCATATGGCTTTTTCTTGCTATTTTATCAATGGATGTGATTTTGGTTTTGACTCATTCTTTGGAATCTGGAGTTTGTTTTCTAATTTACATTTCTCTGGATTTATGTATATGGCTATTATTTTGGCTTTGGGACAAATAGTATCTCTAGTAATGATCACTCGAATGTTCCCAGATCCAATTATTCCTGCTCTTGCCATGACACTTGAACCTTTTATTGCTTCTTTTATTTTGGACCTGACTTCTGTACAGAGATTACCAGCTCAATTTACGATTATTGGCTATTTATTGATGGTTCCAGGACTTTGCTTAATTTTAGTGGGCCAGTGCCTTTTTCAAAGGATTGCCTCTAAAAAACAAGATGAGTAAAAAAGAGCAGCAGCCCTCATCAGATAATTGAAATAAATTTAGGAAAAGTAATAGGAAAGAAATGACAGAATAAAAATACGAAAAACCAAATTTTCAAAGCACAGCGGTAAAACAGATCAACTGAAGTGATATTAATTTATAATTCAATCCTATTTTTACAATTAATACTATTTTATTGCCATATAGATCATCATTGTTGCTAAATACTGAAGTACACATAGGGATAAGTTCCACCAAAGATACCTTTTTTTGGGAGACACATTACTCCGTTAAATATGATTTGATCGTCTTTGAGCTTGTTGGGAATAAGTTCATCACTCTAAGTTACATCTTTGAAGTTTTCCCTGCAGAGTAAAGTACTTTATATTTAAACCCAATATTCACAGGGAGATGTTTAAAGAAGTTTGATGATTTGGAACCATGATTTTCCACATTTTATAGTGGCAATGGTTTTTCTAAATTTTGTAATTGGAACTCCACAGTACTCTCCAGAAGTATAAGTATAATTAATGGAGTATGAATTTTTAAAGAATATATTTTTTTCCTCTACTACTACTTAATTGTTTTTGATTTAGTTGTTGTATAATTACTAAATTAATTTGGAATATTAAAATATTGCTAATGATTATTTCTTTTGCATTTTTTAACTGTTTAAAATGCGAATATAGGCCACTCCTCCTATAATTTAGAAAAATGATATTTGCTCATTAAAAAATGTAAGTCGAGGGAAGACTACACGATCACTATGTTTCCATATCATACCATAAGCTGTTTTATTTGGTAAAAAGGTAGCATGTAAATAAATATAATTATCTTCCTATGCGACTGGTTGGGTTTCATTCTCATACATTTTATTTTATTTTATGATCTATTTGGTCCCATTAGGGAATTCTCTTATTTTAATGATCTGACCCTCACTCAAAAGATAGACATAAGGATTTCCGTCCTTGTCAATCGTAGTTAATTTTAAAATGGCACCATTTTTAATCTTTATAATGAATATTTAATTGGGATTCACTGAACTTATATTATGAATTTTATTTTTATTTGTCAATTTTATTATTGTTGTAAATTTATCTGTTTGCTTATTATCAGATTATCTTTTTTAGATTTAGGCAAAAGGATAACATACAGTTGATCGACAGTATGAAAACAGTTACTCTTTAAAGATCGAAGGGTGAAAAATATTAGTATTTGTCTTGACATAAACTTTGTAGTAGTTGAGCCAAAGATGTTAGCCAATCTTAACTTCCATATCCACTTTTCTTGTCCCTTAATTTTAGCATAAGCAAGCAATACTTCTATCACTCAAATCTTTCCCAAAAACAGAATCATTAATTTTCATCAAATTATGACCCAGATATTGATTATTCGTTGCACTTACATCAAAATTGATCGACTTACGATAAAAAAGCTAGCACTTAGTAATGTTTGCAATTAACTTTTTGGGAACATAGTCAGTGAAATTTCGGCCATCTTTTTTTTATCGATAAAATGATCTTCCTAATGGAGCTTCAAGCAAAATCAACTCAGAACTAATCACCTATTTAATCGTTACATAATGGTGTTCATAAATTTTTTGTTTATAGTTGTAAAGCTCTATAAATAGTACATTACCACTTTCTAAATAATTTTATACTTCTTTTTAATTGTCCTGCTGCCATGCTACATTCCGAGTACATCTTTCTTCCACATTACCATAAAGATAGCTTCCCAGAATTCTAATAGGTTACAAACTTGCATCATCGAAATATTTGGCAGTTGTGTTTAACCTCTAAAAATTTAATAATTTTTGGCATTACCCACTTTTTTTAGTATAGATCAAATCATATGAGGTGGCCAGAATAGCAAAATTTTAAACTTTATTAGATTAACTATCTTCACAAATGAGAGACAAAATTAGAGGAGCATCGACAAATCTATCTGTTGACGACAGATGAACACTCGAATGCAGTATATTGCCATCCTCACTTTCTTATACTTCAAGAGAACCTTTGTTGATATTTAAATCTTCAACAAGTAAGTGATTATACACTTTCTAAAAATTTGAAGCCTCAGGCAGCTTGAGTTTTTTCTACTATTAAGTGAGAGGGATTTCTTATTTTTGTTTTTTCTATTCTGTCAGATCGGGGTTAAAGAATCCCATACTAATATCTTAATATAGTAGCTTTTGATTATTTCTCTTAGTTTATTCGGTATCAAATTGCCTCATATGCTACTTGTGACAGTACTCATAAACAAAGGTAAATGATGAATAGTAAAGACAGACTCCTTTGACTCTATCTAATATTGCATCAATTTTGGAGGCTAATATTTAGGATTCAGAAACTTCTAAAGTTAATTTATTTTTGTTCAATTACTAAATCTTTACATAATCAAGCTACTGGTTGATAACCTCAACTTTTTCAGGTATATTTTTTGTTAAATCATTCTTGATCACTGAAATGCAATTCATGACCTTTTTGGAAATTACCCGATCATACTTAACTAAATAATTAGTTTAATGAAGCATTTTCATGAGTATTTTTTAGTTTTTTGTTTTTAAATAAGGAAGAAGGATTAATTATTTTGATTAGCAGGTTTAGACCATCATTAAAGACACAATTAAGAGTAAAGACAGGAAGAGATTTTTACTATTTGCCCAATTTCTGATCTGAATTGACGGATCTTTTATATTCTTAAAATGGGAGATATTTAAGTACGTGGTGCTCATTATATTTATATTTAAAATGAAAAATTATACTAAATCTTTTATAAGAATTAATCCTCAACCTTTTTTATTTCTTACTTCATAAGCACTTAGTAAAGCTATCATTTTCGTTATCCTAATTAATAATAAAGCTATTTATTAATTTTTAAATATCCTATTTATTCAAGATATCATCAATAATGAATTATTCAACATTTGCAGTTTGAAATGATTGAAAGACAATACAAATCGATAGCTTCGTGATGTAATGCCGTTGAAGAAACCATCAACAAAACTAAAATGCTTACTGATTATAATTACTAACTATTAAGGTTTCGGAATTAATTAAAAAATAAGGAATTTGCTGAGCGCTTATAATAATTAGCCAATGAACTAGTTTTTGAATAGGTTATAACAATAAGACAACTGGAAGGAGATGATCCGTACCTCCTGTCGCATTAATCATATCAATACTTCCATGGCAAATGACCTGACCATTGTCAAACTCAGAATTTTAAATGAGCGTTTTAATAAAATGTAAATGTACTTTCACAAAGTTATGAAACCTTAAAAGATAAAACTTCCGACTGTTGGCTGGAGAGTGAACTTAAGACATTTAACTGGATTCTTCTTGCAATCAGCGCCATATAAAATGTGAAAATAGAAGAATTTGTATCGATCATATAACTTAGGATTCTCCTCAATGGGCAGTACTAGCCAACATCTTCAAATTTAAAGAATAAATATTTTTAAAATTCTAAACGAAACGTTTTTTGCTATAAAAAAAGATAAAAAACAAAAATTGGTAGATCAAATAAAAGGAATTATTGCAGCAAATAGTATTAGAGGTAGATTTTTTGTTAGACAGATGAAAGATAAAAAGGTTCAATGGACAGAAGTAGCTCATCTGCTGTTTGAAAAATCAAATGAAACTTTTTTTAGAACAGCTAAACATTGCCGAGAAAGATGGCTTAATGAATTAGATCCTTAGAAAAATCGGTAACAATGATAATATTTAGGAATGCATGGACCTATGCTGAAGATTTATATCTTTTTAATGCGGTTGACGGAATGGGTAAGAAATGGGCGGAGTTGGCAGGCATTATGAATAGGAATGAGCATGCGGTTAAAAATAGATTCAATTCTCTGATCGCCAAAAACAAAAAGAAGCATCCTCATCTTAAAAAATAATCAAATTTGATTAATATTATCAGAAAATAGCTAACTGCTGCCATGAATGCAAATGAAGGGTAAAAACCTGCTGAAAAGGAGGATGAAAAGGAGGAACAAATTAAATAAATTTAGGACGAACCCATTAAAGTTGAACAGTAGTATGAACTGGATAAAAAAGAAGATAGGTAAAAATATAATAATGATAATTGCGAACTTTAACCGTTTTAGGCATTATAGTCATTGCAGCACCTTGTGAAAGAATAGGATGAGGAAATGAAGAGCAAACCTGAATATCCTCAGATTGTTTCTCCTTTTTGGTCCTATTCTCCTAAAAACATAACCCCAAATGGCTTTCTTAGTTCTCCTTCTCCACTATCTTGCTACATGAGATTTAGTTTTACAAATTGCTATGATTAATTTACTGGAGCTATTAGTAGAATGTAAAATGACAAAAATGATTAAAAAAATGTTACTTCGTGATATTCTTAACTGCTTTAATCATTCATCAAATCATTTATATTTAATCCTAAAACAATAAGAGAACCAATAAAAATTTTTTTTATATATACTCAGGAATAATAGCAAAAAATATCAGCTCCGACAGGATCCGAAAATCATCGATGATTAGCAGAGACAGTAATTGGAACTTTAGATGTAAGTCAATATAATTTTAGCTAGCTATATGATAGCTATACTAAACTCAATTATTGACTAATATTAGTTCTATCAAATGCTTATCTAGAAGCGCTAAAATATCAATCCACCTTATGGGTCAAAATATTTAGTCATTTTATTCTTCCCTTCCATGAATAGTCTATCTTGAGTAGCAAGCAAGATCAAGCTATTGCAGTATAAAATCTTCTTAAATGCATTTAATTATTAATTTAATAAAATATTAAATAATATTGTGGCAGCTATGGGTAGAATACAATCTAAGGGAAAAGGAAAAGGTATTAGCTCAGCAGTGACACCTTTCAAGAGAAGATCAGCGAGATGGGTAGCTCACACTCCTAAATCAATCACGGACCTTATCGTTACCATGGCGAAAAAAGGCATGAGTCCCTCTCAGATCGGTGTTGCCATTAGAGATAAAGAGGCGGTTCCAAGCATCAAGTTACTGACTGGACAGAAGATTGTACGACTTTTAAAAAAGAGTGGTATTCATATAGTGAGTTAGGTTGTGCTCCTGAGATCCCTGAGGATATTTACTGTTTGATTAAAAAGGCCGTTAACATTCGAAGACATCTCGAGAAGTGCAGGAAAGATAAAGATGCAAAGTATAGACTTATTCTCATTGAATCAAGGATTCATCGTCTTGCCCGTTATTACCGAAGAACTCAACGTCTTCCAAACAAATGGAAATAGTATCTATTATATAACCTAGTAATGCTAAAACTGCCTCTGCCCTCGTCTCAGCTTGATCAATATTGCTTATTGTGGCAACCCAATTTTTTAGGAACAAATTGTTTTAATATTTATATAATCTTAAGTGAAATATAGTTTAATAACAAAATTTATTAGTTACAAATGGCGAAATATAAGAGATTATCTATAAACTTTGCCTACTTTTTGATGAATTTCAAAGATTTGTTATAATATAAACAACCCCAATAATATTGATACGATGCTATATATTCTTCCGTAATATTTAGAAATCATTTATTTCACAATAGCCCTTATATGGGACAGAATACCTTTAACTGCCAAGGAGAGCAAACTATCTGGCCTGATTTTCTGAAAAGGTAAATGAAAATATATGCCTGGCGTGCCGATTCGAACTACAACTCTTTTATCTCTCGCGCTTTTTTAAAAGATTCTCAAACGTTAAAACAGTAGGAAAAATTTAGTGAATTGATAAGACTTCAAAATGCAAACAATTATCTATAAATTGATAAATTTAGAAAGGAGATATTGCAGTTGCCAGAAGATCATTAACAAATCATCATGTTCGAAAAGTATTATGGCTGCCTTAATCGACTTGTAGGACTTTTCGCACTCGAGTAAGCTGTGTATACGCTTCATAGTCTTCTGCTAGGATATGAACAAATAACAAAAATGTTTAATAAAATTGTCGTTAGTAGTAACTGCTGTTTTATTACCAATGATGGATGCGTTAGAGCTTGGATCAATCCAAACTTCAAAAGTAATTAAGTATGGACTGGCCAATATGGTGAGCAACTTCTTGAGAATGAAACTAAAGCAATTATCATGCAAATCATAAATGTGGTTTAGCAAAGTTCAAGTAAATCACAAAGAATGGCTTAATTCTTTTGGATGATACGCAGCAAAATGAATAAGATTATGTACATATGCATTAATTGAGGTTAAAATAATATGAATTTGTCGATGTAAGAAAGATAATAAATTAATTCTGCTTCATCAATAATATACAAAATGGTAGAGGGCTACAAAGACTAGTTGAAAGATTGAGATTGATTTCATAATCAGAAAGGCAAATCAATGCAATTAAAGAACCAGCTATTAGCTGTCCAAGATTTAAACCAAATGACGAAAAAAATTACTTATCGACCATTGAAAGTGATAACAACACAATTTCAAGAAATAAATTTTTACTGATGAAATCTAAATCCCTTGAGTCTCGTGATTTTAAATCACCTAATTTTATTACCCAAAAGCCTTCATTTATGAAGGGAAGCGAGAAGAAAAATATTGTAATGCTAATGCCATGCCCTCAGCCAAGTACAAGTAGTCAGATTGTACAAAATTGCAATTAAAGGATATAACAATTTGGAAAATACTCTGAAATTGTAAATAGAAAATCTAATAGACTCAGTGAAATTAAATAGTAGCCTTTCACTGTTCCCATCAATCAAAATCCCGATAATGCTACTACTAATGGTATTCTCAAGAATAGTAGCATTTTAAAGAATAAATTAACTCGCTAACTTCCTTCTTGTCGAAACAGTGCTTAAAATGCTTGTTTTAGCAACATCAGTCAATCTAGATAATTAATAAGAGAAAAAGAGGAGAAGAACATTTTGATTGCTTTTCCACATAAGTAAGTCTCATCACCATAAAAAGGTATGGATAAAAAATAAGCCTGCCATGGCAAAAAGACAATGGAAATCAGTCTGATCCAAGACATGTAAAATTAAAGTAATTTTTATAAAGACAAAACTACTTGCAAGGATGGCCTTCATAAAAATAAAATAGCTAGATATTCAGTGGAAAGAAGTGCAGATTAGAACAATTTTTAACGGTCATGGATTACAACAAAAACTATCACTAAACTGATATCTGATAATGATAGCGAATCTCTATAAAATAGCATCAAATAGTCATCTGATTTTTATAATGACTCAAGTTATAGTGGAGCTCTTACACAGATGGGTCGAGATGCAGAAATAATTGAATCCGACAGGCATTCTACAATATAGAAGATAAGCAAAAAATCTTGAATAATTATTGCTGTATAAAATTGGTGAATATATTACGTTTATATGGAAATATTAATCAAAGTCTTTTGTTTTTGCGGATGAAGTTTTATACATCTTTAACTCTTTCCATCACTAACTTATCATAAGCGGACTAGTATTTGATATGCTATTCAGTATTTTAATTGGCATCACATTTTTTTCTCCTTTCTTCTCCAGGATCATGCATCAAAGCCAGCTGACTTTTTCCAGTCCCATTGATCTGCGGAAGTGAGCTTTTTTTGTTTCTGGCTTTAATTCTACTATTCTTAAACTTTTGATCTAAAATATTGCTTCTCTCTTAAACATCAATTTTCATTTGGCTTAAGTGGTTGGATCTGATTTATTGATAAACTTTTGTTTTTTCTTATTTCTGCTTTTTTTTTCTTTCTTGAATATATAGTTTGATATATCTTGCCTGGTTAATCTTTTCTTATTTATTGGCAATTGATATTAATGATTTTTATAGCTGAGATTATTCAAATTTTCTCTTTTTATCTGATGCACTCTCTGTGCTGAGCCTAAGACTTTTTTTTGATGAATGACGATGCACTGTGAGACTAATATACCTATCTTTTATTTATAAATGTTATCTGTTTGATTCAGGATTATTAACTATCAATGAATCAACCATTTCCCTGGAAGTGTGATATTATTTTGATCTATGTAAATACTTGTCCTTACAATTTTAAAATAATTCATTAAGATAGATGCTCTTTTTGGACGAACTGTGAGAGAGTTGATCATTACCTTCGTTCATCAATTTGATTGTTTCTTTTATTCTGGTTTAGTATTGGTCTTTATTTTTTTATACAATTTTACTCCACTTTGACAGCTCAGCTTAAACTTTTTTGCTTTTCTATACCATAGAATACGATTTATTGGATTGAGCTTTTTTTTGTTTAAGATCAATTATCTATTTGGCTTTATGCAAGGAAATATGTTGTCTTTACAAAATCTTCCTTTGTGAAAGAATAAATCTCTCCTATCGAAGGTTCCGGTTTTTTATAAGATTAGTACGGAGCGAATATTTTTTATCGAAATTGTGATTTAAATTGTAAAGTTAGTTTTCTTTTCTTTTGAGAGCTTTGCTTATGCTTTCCTTTGCCAACATTTCATGTAAAGGAGAAGTGGACGATTTCATGACCCTTGATATAATTATTTTATTGTTTTTCAATTACATAAAATGATTTAATTTATACGATGTAAAATAATAGGCCATGAAGTTCAATTTAATCCAAAGCTAAAATTATGTCTTTCAGTATAATGGATTTTATGATCTTAATTACAATTTAAAATAATTGAATATCAATAACTCAATGCTGCTTTACGTAAAATGAATTATGCATTGATCTTAGGATTATCTTTTTTTAATTGTCCTTTTGACCAAAATTAAGTTGTCTCTAGTCGGAGGGAAAAAGAATTCTAAAAGGCTTCTTTTAATTGCAAATAAATTAATCTCCAGATTTTATATTCTAATCCGTACATTATTTATTTGAAATATATTGCTTTGAGTTACTTGTTTCTCCTTCTTTCATTTACAAAATCCGCGACTGCAAGAGCTGAAAAATTTAATCATTGCTTAAATTTTCAATTGAAATTAGTGGTGCATTTAAGACTGAAGCAGATTGCACCATTTCTTCGAAATTGTGGATCTTATTCGTTAGAGAAGAAATCATAAATTGATACTCATTCTCCTTCATGCAACTAAATTTTTTATTGGTTTTATAATCATTTATCTCACTTTGAAGGTATTGCAAATCCTTGGCAATTTAGCGGTAATTTTATCTCCTTACTTTTTGACTATATTAATTCTGCTTTAATAAAAATTTACTTGCAAACAGACCTCCTTTAATTCATTTATTTTTTAATTTCTCAGTTGATTGATCACTTACATGAGATTTTAAAACTGTTGATTAACAGTTATTATTTGTTGCTGAATGGTATCGATATTTTAGTTCTGTTAATTTCTTTATATTTCGGTGATAGTTCTTTCTTAAAGACTTTTTAATTTAAGTTCTATTTTGGTTATATGTTGATATCTGATTTGATTTATCTAGTTATCATCATTATCCTCTTCTTTCCTTATCTACTGAATTTTAAAGCCCTGTTGCAGTAAATTAATTGCACATTTCGAACAGTAAAACATTTCTTGTTCTCCCTCGCTTAATTCAGACAGTAAACGATATTTAGCCTTTATAACATTGATATTACTTGCTTTGTGAGATGATTTGCACAGTTTTCTTGTCCTTGTACTGAAAATTCATTTGAATTTTTGCTCAAACTACTTTTTACATTAGTTATTATTTCATTTATTGATTCAGTTTTTAATCTTTTCTATTAGTAAAAATCTCGACTAGTTGCGAGTTTACGTTGCTGTTTTATAGGATTAATAGGGCCAAATGTCAAATGTTCATTGAAATCAGTACTCTGATATAGGCTTTTTTTTTGTTTTTTCCTAAAATTAGCAAAATTATGGCTGGAGCTGAGCTTATTTTACTCTCCCTTATTGTTTTAATCTTTGCCTTTATTTTTTAGTTACTCCTCATGAACAGAAGTGCTGAATCTTTTAGCAATGTCAATTGATCTTTTAATTTCAAACTCATTTGACTTACTTAATTCCCTCGCTTCGAACTAGCTTTTATTTAGATGATCAAGAACATTTTATTTCTCTTGGTAAGATTGGTTATTAAATTTTACGAGGACAGGAATGGAATTGCAATTCTGAACTTGAAGGTTGTATCTGATGGTGGGCTATTGGCTTTTATCTTTAATTATTTTCTGCTTCAAATGCATTTTGAAATTAACTGATTTAAATTTGAATATGAATCAATTAAATGCCATAATTATCTTGGACATTATTCATAATTTTACAATTATAATATCGATTGCAATCAAATTGTTAGAATGGATCCACTCGATGATGATAAAATTAGCCTAATTGGAAAGAATACTTATAAGAGTAAGTGTAAAATCATTCTTATTGCACTCAGTGTTACCTTGAGCTCAGTTATTCAGGGATATGGCCTTAAATAAATTTCCTCGATTCCGATTGAAACTTTCGAAAGAAACTATGATACTCAAATGGATAAAAACCTCTTTGAAGGTCTTTTGATAGCCACTATGCCAGTAGGAGGACTTTTAGGCTCGTTGCTTTCTAATTATTTTGTTACAACTGTTACTCGTCGGCAAGGTATGCATATAGTAGTCCCACTTCTTGCATTGGCTACTATATTGATCCAAATTACAACAGTAAAAACTCTATTTCTTGGTCGATTTGTTTAGGGAATTTGTATTGGTTATTATATATCAATTGCTCCAATTTATCTGCAATAAATAACTCCTAAGGAGCTTAAATCAATAATTGGAACATTTTTCGGGCTTGGAAAGATTATTGGAGTTCTTCTATCTATTACTTTGGCTTTAGTATTGGGAGAGGAAGCATGGAGAATTTTACTCTCAGTTAATTTAATTCTTGCACTAGTTCAGTCAATATTGGTTGAAACGATTGGCTCTGATACCCCTCTCTAGTGGATCGCCCGAAACAACCAAGAGAAGGCAAAATAGGCAGTAAGTCAAATCTATCTTGAAGATGAAGTTTAATCAATATTAAAATAATTCACCATAGATTTTGAACTGGAGAAAGATAAGAATAACCAAAAATAATAAGATTTTTCAATTATACAAAAGAAAAAAACTGCTCTTAGTGTTGCAGTCGTTACATGCCTCAGTAGACATCTGACTGGAGGAAATGCACTTATTACTGCAGCTGGTGTTATCATGGCTAAGTATAGCGAATAGCTCGGAAAATGGACTCCACTTACTATCAATATAATTCAGTTAATAGCCTTATGCATATACATTTTCATATTTGCAAAGTCTGTAGGAAAAAGACCTGTATTAGTTTACTCTTCGGGTTTGCTTACTCTTATTAACACAATGCTCGTGTTTTCTCTTGTGTTTAGTTGTAAGATAGGAATTTTCATTTCAGTGGCTGCATTTATGATGGTCTACGGTGTCTTGTTATCAGCCATTTGGTCTTATCCATCTGAAATATTGCCAGCTTCTTAAGCTTTACTTCCCAATATAATGCATTGGCTGGCTTTATCACTCTCCACCCTCGCCCCCTTTTTCATCATGTCTGTAATGCCAGATAACTAAGTGTACCCTTGCTTTATATTTTTCGCCTGTTATTGCTTTTTCTCTTTTATTTTTTACTATCTTTTTGCAGTCGAATCGAATGGATTAACGTATCAAAAGATTATAGTCAAATTCAAAGAATGGTGATATAAATAATTTGCTTGATTACAATTTTGAAAATACAATTTGAGCAAAATATTTTTAAGAAATAAAGATAAATATTTTTAATTTTGCTCAATGTTCTTTCCAATTTGCTTATATGCTTTCCCTTTGATTCAATCATTTTCAAAAAAGACAATCCTAATCGAAATGAGATAAGTTTTGCTGTTAGGTATATGATATCGAGGAGCATTTGTTCCTATAAAGTGGCTCGTCACACCCTAATATTAGAAAATAATGAATTTTACTGTTATCCAAATATTTAACCCAAGGATGTAATGCTTTTAAGATAACATTAATTAATTAATTAATTTTAGAATTTTATTGATAAATATTTTTTACTTAATAATTAAAGGAAATAAATGATTTGTTGAATTCTAATTGATATTTAAGCATGGCTGCGGTTTATTTTAAGAATATGCTTGGAGAATCTCTTTATCTATCTTATAACATTGTAGTATTGCTATAATCTCAAAAGAGTATAGATTTTAGAACCTTACAATGTAAATAATAACTCATTTCCTGAGATAGACTGAGAAATGATATTTAAAATAAAATATCAAAATAATTGAGTAGAGTAATGTAGACTTAAATATAAAACTTTTAAATTTTATGAATAATGAAACATACCATAATCTCGACAAGATATCAAAAAAGAAATACCTTAATACGCTGCTTGGAAAAAAATTAGTTTAAACAGTTTATTTATCACAAAAATTAATCATTCAACAGCAACAGCATGAATCATTGTTATATCGATAAAATCTGTTTGACTTAACTAAAAGACAAAAACCAATAATTCCAGTTGCTAATCCAACACACAGAAGAATTATTCCCTTCGTCAGGATTGCTGAAAAGGTTTTTGGAACGCAATCAATGTAATAACCGTTATTGTTGGTACAGCATTATGCTTGGGGCTAATAGTAAAATTTATCGCTCGAACATTAAGTCTAACCAGAATGTAGAGCGACTAAGATGGCTCCAATTATGAGCATACTAATTCCTCCTAATAAATTAATAAGGCCAAGCCAGAGCGTGCTGCAAGACCAAACTTACCATCCGTTTAGTTGATTTGACTGACAAATAATTCTCTGAGATTAAGGAATTGTTTGAACAAAAAACGGAGCTGGATGAATTTGGGGAAGTCTATGAGAGTTTTGATATTGAGGAAGCTGTTAAAAGGACTGCTATTGCTGATAAATCAAATTATCTGCATGAGTGTTAGGCAAAGATTGATGTATTTTTTGCATCTTGACTTTTTAATAAATGTATAATTAAAATATTATAATAAAATAATCAATATTGAATTATTATTCCTAGGGGTTTTTAAGACAACAAGTGTTATGCCTATTCCTAAAAACGTTCCTTTAATATATCTTAAAGCTCATTTTACTAATGATACACTTTAAGTATAATATGTATTTTATTTTATTTTATTTTATTTTATGCATGTTTTTTATATTCTCCTATTAAATTTCAATATTTGTTGTCCTCCCTCATTGTTGAAGATTAATAGATAGATATAATAAGTTATTTTTGGACAATAAATTTCTAATTTATCGTTGGTAAATCCCAAGATGGCCTCAACCTATTAATAAATACTCTTTATCGTTTTATGAGCTTCAATATTTTATCATGGTATATAATATCAAAATTATCTTCTAAAATTTAAAGAAGAATGGTACAAATAATTTATATATTAATCTTTTCAAATATTTAGGTATACAATTATGCTTAAATATCATCTATTTTTTCAATACTCTTTCACAATTTATTCATAAGTCCTTCCCTTTGATTCTACCATTTTCATAGCGAGTACGACCAAACCAAATATACTATAAACACCAAAAAATAGGAAAAGGGGATAAGCGTTGTTGTTAGGCATGATACCCACGATTATTGGAGGAACACTTGTTACTATAGAAGTAGCTATCCATCCCATAATATTCGGGAATAACGATTGCTCTGCTGCCATAATCTAGGTAGGGTATGACCAAGAAATAGGCAAAAAAGAGCCTCCATATATTGCCATATAAATGCACATAAAAACAATAATTAGAATTTATTGCTGAAAGTAAAGAACGATAGCAATGACAAAATTTGCCACCATGATTAAACTTATTCCAAATAAAAGAAGAGGCCTTCTTCCGAAGAGTTTTGTGATAAAGAAAGCAGAAAAGATATTGGCAAATAGCTGGATCAAATTGATAAGCAACGGAGTGTAGCTCCCCTCTACTTTATTGAAAGCCTAAACTATGGGGCCTGAGAAAGTAACCAAACAATTGCCTCCACAAAATTGCCTTAAAACAATGATATGCAAGGCCATAAGCATTGCTCTTTTACGATTTTTAGTGTAACTGATACTTGCAGCAATAAGTTTTCCAACCTAGCCCATCGGTTTTGTTCTAGCTTGCTCCGCAGCATAATCTTTTTTTAATTATTATAGAACATCTTCTGCATGTTATATATGGTAGATTTGAAGAATACTCTTGCGAGCCCTATCAATATCTGCTTTTTCAACCATTTCAACTGGACTGTCCGGAATGAAGAAAAAGATTAAAAGAAGTTGAAGAATGCATAATACCCCATTAAATCCTAGCAATATTCTCCATGAATATTATGAATATTAGTCTTTGCTCATGCCCGCTTTTAAAACTTGCTGCAGACTATAAGCGATCACAATCCCTAAAACTTTACCCAGACTAAACATTGCCATAATTTGTGACCTAAGCTATCTTGCCGTAATTTCTCTGAGGTAAATAATTCCAATAGAAACATAAAGACCAATACATATTCCTTCCAGAAAACGGCCAATAAATAGAGTATAAACTGTTGTGATTTCTACAAGAACAATCGATATAATCATGAAGATAGAAATAAAATAAATTGCTGTTTTCCTTCTAAAATGTTATAATAGGAATTTATTAAAAATAGCTCCAAAAATTCCTCCGAAGGGCATGATACCAATGAGTAATCCTTGAGCGGCTGATGAAGAAAAATGGATATGATACTCACTCGTGAGAGTATCTATGTCGATGGTTGATATTTCAGTGAGTCCGTATCCGAACATGATGGCGCACATCGAAATAATTGAGCCCATAAAAGTTTGTTCGAGAGCGCTTTTATACCTCTTCTCTCCTTTCATGTTCGAGCTGTTTTTCTATAAAATTTATATATTGAGAGAGCTAACAGATTCCTTTCTGTCCTGATCCATTGTTGATAAATTAATATTAAAGCAAAATCTAAACTACATTTGTTGAAACAACTAATTATCTTATAATCAGAGCTTGATAATTGTGCATTATGATTGATGAAACATATCTCATTTAGTTAAATTTTGCATCAAAAAATTAATGCGGTGCTCGCTCTATTCGAAGTAGGTGGAGTTTTGCATATGGATTAAATCGTCTTCTCCTTGATTTATTTTCATCAGATCGTATGAAGGAAAGTTAATTTGATTTTGAGGATTATTTTGAGTTGCTTTAGAACTCATATGATTAGAAAAAGTACGAATGTACTGAGGTTAAGTCCTACTGCATTGGAAATTAATCCCTCTTTCTGGTCGGCCAACTTCAAGTAAAAGTCTTTTGCTTTCCTTTTACTTTGCCATTAACTCTGATTTCGATACGGAGTTTGCGAAGGGCGATGATAAAATATTTATAGTGGGCGGCCCATGTGATTGAAATATTGCAGGCTCTGCTATTCGAGAACACTAAATATGGCTGTTAAGATAATGATCGTTTTTAATAAATGAAGGTTGTTCAGAAATATGATACTTCTTCATGAGTTCATTTATTGAATTAATCAATTTACGTTCGTTTTCTTGCGTATGCCTTAGACTTTATTCCAAATTGGTTATTTTTTTCGTGACAATAAAGTACTGCTCTTGCTGATTCCAATTAGATTTTTAATTAGTACCTAAGGAAGTTGGTGGGCTATTTTGAATTTGACTAATTTTATTATTAACTTCCTTTATGTCATTCTATATTTTTAAGCAGAATTAGCATGCATAGAAATGAATACTGTCCAATTTTATTGTAATTGCCTCTCCCAATTGCGAAAGCTTAAGATTGGATGACTTTGACAGTTGTCCCATAGTCAACCTCCATTTGATGAATTGTTTTTCGACCTCTGACACTTCTGCTTGTATAATTTCCAATAGGTTAGTATTTTTATGGGGAATCATTAAATTTAATGATTAAAATATATTTATGACATATTCAATATTTGGTAATATCTCATATATTTTCTTATTCTTTTCATTAATAATAATGATCATAAAATTGATAATAGTATATTTAACGGTCTCAAAATTGTTAGTTGCCAATTATTTCAGTTCACGTTTCAAAACTCTTTTACGTTTTACAGGATTTATACAAAATACACCATTTTTTTTAATGAGAATATTATAATAATGATCTGCCAATGAAAGATATATATCTTTAATGAATTTTAATATAGAGCAAAATAATTGATTAAATGCAATTAATAAGCAACAATCAATAAATGATTAGCTCATAACATTAAAATTTCTTTAAAAAGTTATCATTATAAAGAGCAGAGCAAGCTCTCAAATTTAAATATTTAGTAACAAGCTTAATAATCGATAATTTGGACTAATAATAGCAATAGATCTTATATTGAATCAAATTCCGGGTATTGTCTTTAAATATGACTCGGGATGACTTTCAGGATTCATGAGGGGAATGGCGACTGGATGTTGGAAGTAAGTGTAATAATTTTTAGAATGGGCCTGTTTTTTTGTTGGTGAGTGATAATTGACAAAGCTGTCTAAGTAAAATTGGCATGCTGACTCGTTATCCTTATGTTTTGCAAGCTCTTGTCCCATTGAATTAAATTGATTATATAAGTAGCATCACTTTAAATACTATTTATAGGCTCAGCTATGCTCCGTTTTATGGGGAAAAAATATAAATATATATTTTACCATTATTGACACTTTAAAGCTTCCAATGATCAATAAAAAACGCCTCCGTAGTGATGTTTGGTTGTTCCTGATATTGTTTAAAAAAGTAAGGTATTTTCAAAATGAATTTTAGCAATGAATCTACATTATTTCATTTTAGATGGCATGAAAAATACTGTTTTCGGTAATACGGCTGTTTTTAAACTTAACTCTTAGTTTTATCCATCATCAAATGAATCACATATTAAAAATTTTGAAACAAAATTAAAAATGAAAAGCGAGTATTAAATATTACTACTCTTTTGTAGATTAGATAAATATATCTCATTTTCTTTAAAACAAATTGTCAAAACAAATTCTGGAAAAATCATTATAGAAATTCATAAAATCCTCAAATGCAAATATCCGCCAAAATGGATAATTCATAAAAGAAGTCCAATGATTGAAATTACTTGTAAATGAAGGAATGTATTCTTTCTAAGGGGTAGAGATATAATTTAAATATTGCCTTGTATAAATCCTTCAATGCATACCCAAACTTTAAATTTGCCAATAGGAACAGATTTTATTAGATATATTGGAAAAATAAAATTCTTTAATTAAAAGAAAATGTACTAGTCCAATAAAGAATCATTTTAACACAACTTTGATCTCATTAAATTTTATAATATATCCAGCATAGGGAAAAATTATTGATATTTTACATCAAAAGAAAATTCTAAATAATCACATTCAATCGGCCAGCTGTGACTGGGAAGATTAATTTAGTATCACCGACTTATCATCCTCTTTCTTTCGTTGTTTTATCGAATTCTCTAAGACCAATCATAAGTCAGCTTAATTTTTTTCACTATCAATATCGCAAAAATACTCATCACTCCACTTATTTTAAAGATGATAGGATACCCCGACTGTACATAGTTTACTAGCAGATATTGGATAAAATTAGAAAAGGGAAAAGCGAAGAAGAGAATTCCATAAATCTGAGGACCGTATTTTTTACCAAATATCTGAGATGTGACAGCAGGAAATATTCCCAGATGACCTCCGTAGCAAATATAGGCTAAGATAACGTATGTAAAATAGATCTACTTATTATCCATTACAAAAGAAATAGTGAATGAGAGGAAAATATTAATAATTGACAGACTGTAGTAGAGAAATTTAAAAGTAGATTTTAACAAAATCGACCCCCAAATGAAACGACTAAATCCACAAGTCACTGCTCCAATACTTCCCATCATTGTCATGTAATAATCATCGAAGATAATAGCCTTGGTTGATGTTTTGTAGTTCACGGAGATCATGAGACCAAAATTGGAGCCTGAATAAATAAATATATTACCGAATACTATGATTAGGAATAAAGCCCAAAAGATATATTAACGAGGGCCATCACTAGTTCGAGGACATTCTCCAACACTCTCCTATTCATCATTAATGAAGGTTGATGATGATTCAATTTTTTATATTATTTACTCACTGGGTATAGGAGATTAATATTCACTTTATCTTTATTCCAAATTAGGCCAAATAGCTTTACTGCTCCTTTATCCATAAAGTTTTTCGATAATAACCATTTTTTGATTATATCCTTTTTATAAATCATGAAGTTGATAATCTGGATTTCCGAATGGATTTTTTTTATTTTGTTTGGACTCTTCATCAAGCAAGGCAAATTAGAGATTCATAAGTTATTGCAAATCATTGCTTTTATGTGATGAAGCTCGCAGCTGTTTTGTTAATCCATTGCTGGAACGAAAAGGATGCTAAAATAACAATAGTCCGCCTCCAGATACAAAGGTTAGAATGATACCACTTAAATTTCTTATATACTCAGGAAAATTATCAGCAACTTATTTGCCATAATAAAGGTTATATCCTGCCTATTACAAACTGAGGTCATTGATGTTCATACAGTTTTCAGCCATAATTGCAAAGATTAATGTTCCAATTCCACTCGCAGAAATTATAGCCATGCTTAGGAATTTTCTTTTTCTTGGAAAGAATGAATAGCAATGACTGATTGGAAGAATGTAGATGATTCCGATAATAATGCCGTTTCCTAATCCAAACAGTAAGGCGAACGTATAAAAATTATGAGTAAGAGAAGAGAGATACGTAAGTGAGGACATTGCCATCCCACATACACAGCAAGTCATTCGTGCTGACATTTTATTCGCGTATCGAGTTACTATAGGCATCGAAATTGCCTGAAATATCGTGTGCTTTACTTGTCCTAACAGAGTGAGAGGAAAAACAATATCGGTCAAATCCTCGGTAACTGTGTTATTTAGTGTGACTATGCGAAAATACGAAGTTCCATAGATGGTTATAATTCCCCAGAGATAGATAATTCCCACTGAGAGACTGATAAAGAAAGCGCCGATCACGCAAATTAACCCCTTTAGAGCCAAGTTTTTAAACATTATATATTATAAATTCAATTAAACTCGAATAAGTTTGTAAAAATTTAAACTATGGTTTTATACACATTGGCTTACGTGTGACTTAAATGGCAAAACTGACAGCTACTATCAACAAATATTCCAGATTTTATTTTCTTAGTTCTCACTCAAATATTCTTGTGAGCAGATGACTATTTATGGGAACTATTTAAATAATTTATTGTTTTATTTTGAACACTCATCAAAGTCCTCATATATTTGAGATTTATATGAATCAAACAATGTAGTCAGATCTTTTATTTTGTCTTTTACCTTATTTTTGGGGAACATTTTCAGATATTTTTTTTACTTTTGAGACGTACTCTCTCTTTTTACGATACTTTTAGAGCTCATCTTTTGGCTATAACGAATCTAAGGGCACCCTCTGAAAATTCATACTCATAATAGGCTCATAGTATTCCTCAGGAATATAGGTATTGACATCTGGGAAAGGATGAACTGGTCGGTTGGTCGGGACAAGCACTTATGGCTTGGTAAAAAGGAATTTGGCCAAGTTCTGTTCATGGACTTTATTGAGAATGTCGTTATGCTATTTAATTTAAGGAGTAGCAGGCTATTTCTATAAGTATTCCTCAGAATCAAGCTTGGCAAGGTTCTTATTTTTCTTTCCAATGCGCTAAATGATCGTACGGTCATCATTCATCAAATCTTTAGAGTAGACAATGTCGAACTTGGTCATTGGAGGAGCCCCGATTGAGCCTCTCTGGACAAATTCTAACTGAGCTAATCGAAGTGCCTCTTCTGAGGCCAGACTAGGCCTTAATCTCTTAATATGGTTGGCATATTATTAAAGAGTCACAACATCCATCACTAAATATATTGAATTCTTTACAATTATCTAAAGACTAAAGTTCTTTGGTCATATCTTCCAACTTTTTTGCGATTAACTCATACTAGAGCTTTTTATCCAATTGAATTTGTGTTATGTTTTCTCCTTAGTGGTCAATTTAATTATTTCTCTTTCGAAAAGAACCACCCTATCGTTCAACCTCTCTGATTTTGTCCACTAACTTATTGATATGCTGCATGACTTTAATTTTCTGAACAGCACTTGTGTTTTTAAAGGTTTTTTAAACTAAAGCCAGTTATGCTTTCGCCTTTTGCAATTATGACTCAAGCCGAAACAATTCCTGACTGTCATCATACACAACATTTCCTGATAGTTCATTGATCCTATTAATCTTATAAAATTAGTGATGAATCAACAATTATCTAAGTATTTGATTCTACTTTTAGGCTGCATTGATCTTTTCTCTCAGTTTGAGCCGATACTTATGGTATTGGAAAAACTGCAAAGCTTTGAACTTTGATTGAGGAGCAAAATAATTCAAGGGGCTTAATTTTTATCGCTCTCTTCTCTTGCGTTTTCTTTCTTCTTTCATTTTTTATTTCTCTGTCCACTCGCTTTCTGGTTTTCTTAAACTTGCAAGTTACTATTATGTGCCTGCGTTAAATTTACGATACGCTACCAATACCATGGCTTCGGGAGGATGCCCCACAATGACAAAAATTTTTGTATTTTGAAAGTAGGAACAGCACCGCAACTGATCCAGTGTTTAATGCGGGGAATATTGAGAATAATCTGTCTTTGTGCGAATAATCGACCGTGACGCGGAGCCCAATATCCAACGTGCTAAATGAAGCGACCTCTTATATTTTTGCGATTTGGAGCGACGACTATCCACCTAAATCGATTTAGTAGTACCAATAAGGGTGGTTAGCACAGCCATGATTCTGCAGTCTGATTGACAACTTCATCACAAATATAATTATCAATTCAGGATATTTAAATATTACACCAATCTATGATCGATTATTTAGGATTAGGATGTTAAATAGGTATGCTTTTATCATGCGGAAACCTTGGCTTTCTCGGTGAGTCTTGCGGCGAAGTCTTCCACATGAACGTGCTGCACGAGAGAGTAGAATTCTCCTTTAGTGTTGCCCTCTTCTTCGTTTCTTTTGCGGGAAATTCTGACTCTGACTCTGTTAGGAAGATTCCTGATGCCCTGTGACCAGATGAACTGGTTAAGTTTAGGATCGATTCTGACATCAGCTGTGCGCATCATCTTGGAAACCCACGTCTTGATTGCTTTCAAAGCAGTCGGTGCCTTTTTCTTGAACTGAGTTCTGTGAGCCAATTTATGCACGTTGATGGTGGTGTCGATAGCTGTTTCAGTAAGTCCAGTCCTCTGTTATTTCTTGACCATTCACAAATTAAATTATATTAAATTAATATTCAATTAATTATTTGCAATTGCATCTGATGAAAAAAGACCCATAAAATTGCCATTGATTAATTATTCGCAAATAATACTGGGTAAGAGCTTATAATCAGAGTAAATCTCCAGCCCAGTAACATTTTGTCTAAATTCCAAGATTCTGCGAGCCCATCTTTATTTTGAAGAAACCCGAAATACCCCATGCTGTTCCAAAAAAATTACGACCGATCCAATAATTTTGCTTATCTTCATTACCAAAACCAATCACTTCGACATAATGATTGACTTTTGGAGCAATAGTGGTTTCAGCAAAAATGCCGCCTTTATAATTTTTAAAGGATTTAGTGAGCTATATTCCACAGATGAGAGCGTGATGGTTTTGGAGTTGAAGCTTCATTTGGGTCTAGCCCACAGCTGTTCCATAATCAAATATCTTCCATCTTTTGTAATTTTTAACTTCAGTGCAATTTTATTTAAAAATAGAGTTGCCTTTACAACTGGCGCAGTTGTTTATCGCTGAGCAGCTTTCCTTAGCTGGAGTTTATGCCCGATACTGTTGACATCCTTCTTCTGGAAAACCATACTTATGTATAAATACTAGAGCTTCGAAAGGATCCCCTCCTTTCTCACAAGTTCCAACTCCACAATTAAGTAATGCTTGGACAGAGAAAGATTTTAACATGAGTCCTTGCGATTTGATAAGCAGAGTATCGCCCAATGCAGAAACAATAGCAAATGCCCATGATGCATCACAATAATTAGGAGTCAATTGACTTATAGTAGGCATCAAATAGTTTGCTATTGGAAGAGTTTCAACATTCTTCGATGTTTTTTAAGCAGTCCAGGTCTTGCTAAAAGAAGCCCAATAACAAGAACTTTCAATTCCCAAATTATTTTCTCCTCTGAGCAGTTTGAAGTTTCCTTCTTCACCCCAAGTCGGCCCATATGAATTTTGCACTAACCAATACTTTCCTCCAGTTGTAGTTTATCCCCATCCATAGATAGATACATAGTGGTTGATATTGTAAGCTCCAGTTTTATCAGAAAATATACCACCAGTATAAGCTTTAAATTCGTCAGTAGCACTAATGCCGCAAGCTACAGGGCCATACTGAAGGATCTCTGACATTATATTGAGTTAGCCTGAGACTGATCCTTTATCGAACAGGGAATAGACTTTTGAAGTCTATTGACTAGTGCAGTTATTTTTAGAGGTACAAATTTAACATCTACTGTGAGGGGAACAAGTCAAGCCATTGGTATAGCCTTTGGCTTTGTAAGAATTACATGTTGAGTCGGTTATGCCATTTTTCATAATCCACTTGAGCGCTGAAGATGGTTCTCCCTAAATATTAAATCGAATACTCCAAGACATCCATAATTGTTGCCATCACACTCCAAAAGAACCTGTACAGAAAGAGAATTCGCAGGTGACAAAAAGCTCTATTTATTCATTTGAATGTTTAACCTGGTGTTAAGAGTGTTGATAGTTGCAAACGCCCACCCGCTCTCGCAGCGATGTGGATTATTCTGATTTTGTGAGGGAGTAAGGAAGTTCCTGCCTAAGTTATTGGTCCATGTGTAGTTGGTGGGCAGGACTGTTAGTACTGTCGATACAAGCAGTATGTCCACAAATATGCCGAGCATCAATAAAAGGTGATTGAATAAAATACCTACTTATTAAAAGATATTCAGTTTTAATTTAAATAACCACCAATCCAAAAAATAATATGACCGATCAGGTATTCAAAATATAATCGAGTGAGTAGGCCATCAATTGTTCTTAGTCTTAAACCTGCTATTTCTTTTTTAATCGCTGTTTATGCTTCGACTCTACAGCTACTAAAGCTATCGCTCAAGTTTAGCTCGATTTTGCTGCTTTGTTCTTTCAATCTACATTATTCTATCTAAAATTTTGCTTGTTGTTTTACCACCCACTTTATTAAGAGCTGGAAACATAGAAATTCCGGTACCTCGATGCAAACTACCACGATTCGATGTCGATGAGGCGTCATCAGTTTTGACAGCTGGACTTATCGTGTTTTATCTCCTTGAATATTTTGAAAATTTAGCAGTATTGCTCTGGCTTAATGCTGGATGTAGTGTTTAAGTTTCTGAGGGAGAATTATTATGTTCCTGATTCTGCAAATGATCGATAGTCTTATAATTGGGCCTCTGTACTCGTATGAAGCTATCAGATAGTATATCATTGTGTGAATTCTGAAGTTGTTGTTTGAGGGTAATGTTTTCTCTTTTTAATTTTTCCATAGCATTTTGGTCGACTAACTCCTTCAGTTTGTCGTTTTCCATTTGAAGCATTTTGTACTTTTGTCTGAGTTACATGTCATTTGGTAGTTGTCCACCTCTCATTTTTAGCATATCTCTAAGATAATTTATTTAGCGCTATAAATTACGCATCTCAGGATTATCAGAGTAAGTCTTTGCCATCACTTCACTTTTCACCTGCTGGGCTCGCTATAAAAATTTCAACGTGTTCATAGACTCGTCGACATTGCTTAACTTTGCTGTTATCGTTGCAATTATAGCAGTGTTTGTATTGCCGCCGAGAGAATCTTGCAGGAGTCTAGTCAGTTTTGATTATCGATAGGGTGCTATGCTTTTTCCAGTAGCCAGAGCACCAATAACTTTTCCGAGAGTTGTGAGCGAAAGGTTGATGTTCTTGAGTTCTTAGAAATGCTAGCTTGTCATCGCTTCTCCCTTATGGATCTTTTCAGATCCGGCCAAGTCACACATATTGATCTTCATTCGCTGGATATATGAGTCATTACTCGATAAGACTTGCGGGCAGGAAAGACTTCCTCAATGAGAAGGGTGAACAATGTATGCGAACGACTGCTTTTGGCATTCATATGGGTCTGTCTAACCACGCGATTTCTCTCTCCTCTTCGCATCAGTTCAAGACACTGATCTGGTTAATCGACAGCAATTTAATTGAGTCCTTCCACGTATATGCCGTCTTGTTTATTTTAATGAATCAGTAGTTTTTGCTATTTAGCTACTTTGGGATCATCTTCCAGCAGATCAGTCAAATTTTAATTGTAGAGTTGCATGAATGAACAGAATATTTTGATATGCTTTTTGCGTTTTGCCACAAGTTTATTAAAGAGGAGGTAGATGCAACGAGGGATCAGTCCTGCATAATTTTAGTCTTGTTCCATACTTCTAAAAAATGTGGATTGTTATTTGCGAGTGTCGTTAAATTAGCTGCTAATTCTAACAATGTTGCTCCAATCGCTGCCAAACATGGTATACGTTTTGCCGCTTCCGGTTTGTCCATAGGTCAGTATTGATACATTATACCCCTCAGTTGATTTTTCAATAAGTGGTTCGACAATCTAAAAGATTTGCCTTTGAGTGGTCTCTTGATCCAAGGCCAACTCCACCGTTTCTACTCTTTTTAAACCGCTAATTTATATTTCAAGAGTGGTCTATATCTCAATATTACTACATTATTTTGCATGGTAATGCATTCCCTATCGTCTTAGTTTCGAAGCATGGGCCTTATCCGTACGATGGTGACTATCTTTGATTTTTTAGGCAATGACTCACTCTCTTTTTCTTATTACATTTATTAATTATTAATATTATTCTATTGAATAACAGTGATATCATTTACTCTTATCGATGTATCACTATCTGAAGAAATTTATAGCGAAGGAAGATTAATGAGAATTTTGCTTTAAAAGAGTACAATTTCAAGAAGTAATATAGATATCAAATGAGTTTCCTTTCACGGAATGACTTTTTCACAGAAAAGTAGAAATAAAAGCTTATCAGAACAAGAACGGCAAGACCTATACCGGCAAAGATAACCATTTTTATTCCCATCATATTGTTTAATTCCTGTCGATTAGACCTCAGTACACTGGCTGAATTGATGCTCTCAATGATCTTTTCTGTTTGCTTATCGATCCAGCGGGCTTCTTTGAAGATCTATTATTGATCATTCTCAGAAGCCAAAACCTACAGATCCATTAGCTACAAACCCCATCGAAGGTCTACCGTCAGCTGTAGATTTTGAGCTCCTGTGTTGATCAAACAGAATGAATACATAGATTCAAAAGATGCTAACTTGTGTAAACTAATATTTCGCATGGAAGTCTTAGCTGTGCGATGAACTGCATGAACCCATGAATCGTCTTGTTTATGCCGAATATCGATTTAATAAGTTCCTTCGTTAAGAGGAATCACCTATAGTGCATATTTTTGTTGAGCTACTGAATCATCTAAAGATTACATAGCATTTGATAGAAGCATCTTTGCTATTCGGCTCCGAGAGTAAATCGTATTTTCATGGTTATGACTGTCGTGAGAAAGAGGAAGAGGAATATAGGCTGCATTCGCCAGATATATTTTATAATAGACAAACTTCAATTTTTAAGTTAATGGCTAATCTTTCAAATAGATGAATAAATGATTAATCCTGATGAAATACAATTTACAATATGCTTTATCTTCATCAATACATAAAATGAAAATAGTTTCAATTGTCCTTTCAATTCAATTTAATGAGCCCTTTATAATTTGCTATAAAGCATCCATCAATCAGTTAGTTAGCAATAGCTATGTTACAGTTTTGAAGAGAAATAAAATTTATAATGGAACAGAGTCGAATTAGCCAACTCCTACAACTCTCTCGTAGCCGACACGAAGAGGTGATAAGCAAAGATTTAAGGAGAGCTTCCTGGTAGTGGAGAGCGGAAAAGGCCCGCAGCCGAGAGATTTCGTCAAATCTTCAAAAAATAATGAGGGAGATGAAGTATTTCTAATCAGTGAATAATCGTCTCACCAAAGAGTTAATTCGAAAAAAGAAAGATCTAAGCTAAGCTGAATCCATTCATTCTCGATGTCTGAATGATACTTAAAAAGTATTACCACTGCTATGAAGAAGCAAAAATTATAGGAGTTACGACAGAAATAATTACAAAAGAATAGATCAATAGCTGAGAAAATTAAGGCGGATAGATTGAAGAAGTTAGCATCAGTAAAACAAAATATATTTGAAAAATTAGACAGGGGCAACTACTACAGAACATAAAAGTAGAGACTGAGGCAGCAACACAAAGATAATGACATTCATTAATTCCTTAAAAAGAGGGTAACTCACATTTTATACAGTCACGAGTTGAACAAATTGTTTAGTTCTAATGTAATGTCAGAGAAAGCTTCGTTCGCAAAAAGGAAAGCGCCAACAACTACTTTTTGAAAAAATATAGACGATCCATAGAAGAAGAGAGAAATTCGATGGATTTAAGGAGCAGCAAAACCAAATAAATTCGATCAAGGGTAAAGTTATTGACTGAGAATACTGCTCGTAGAATGTCAGAAATTAGTGAGATTAGTATATCTCTAAAGAAATTTAATCCTCACACTCCAAAGACTCCTCTTTCGTTCAATAAAGATAAGCTTCTGTCTAAATCGCGCTGCTATACTTTACCAAACTAGACTGATGAATAGCCACCCATAACTCACGATAGCTCCCTCGTTACAAGCCGTCATTACACAGAATATTGAGTTCTCTGGTCGGTGATGGAAAATGATTTTTTTTGATTTGGTAATACGTCAAAGAAGCTTCAATAATAGTAATTATTCTATTATTCTATATATTATGTAAATGAAAAGCAGTGATTTCTTCTAAAAAGACCCCGTACTAAAACGAGTCCGTGAGAATTCTAGTTTTGGGGCAGTTAAAAATTTGGTGGATGCTGAAAATAATGTGAGAGTGGCTCACAATCGAATTAAAGTGCTGCAAATGAATGATAATAAAAACAGCTCTAAAATAGCCAATCAATTGGGGCTTATCCATAAGATAGAGAAAGTCAGATAGTTCTCCAGTTAGCATCACAATTATGTCAATATGTCTTCATTTAGATATAAGCAACCAAACAGCAAATTCAACGCGAAGCCGAAGATAATAGGTCTAAGTTGATAGAGTTTAGTGAAAAGCATAAACTAAAGTTAAAGGAAGTGTACGATGACATAAAAAAAGGAAGAAAATGGCAGTATCTTTCCATCGAGGAGCAATCTCAATAGGCTGAGAGACTAATTAATGAAAGCAAAAGCAAGGAGAAGCGAGAAAAATAAATGCATCGAAGCAAAATTAACGAAGATGAATCAGCAGGTCGATAAAGTTTTGTTAAATTTCATGAGGAAAAGCAATAAAAATTAAAAGAAAAGAAAATCAGCGAAGTGGAAATGATTAAAACAAAGTAGTCGTAAAAGCATAAAGAGTTGAGAGATCTAGGAAACCTTTAAATGTAACTACTTAAGCGTCAATCACAAAGTCAAGCCGCTTATCAATAGGTAAAGGGAAAATTGGACTCAATGCTAAATCTAGTAAAGCAACAACACAGTAAATCAAAAAATTCGTTGAAGGCGTCCATTCACTTCCAATTGAGAGCAAGTGAAATGTGAAAATGATTTTTATGGATGATAATACTTGATGCTGTTAGTCAATATATTTAAATATTGTTATGATGAACTTTTTTCTGCATATGGATATTAAAACATGAATTTAGTGACTTTCTAAATGATTTTAAATTTAAAGAAGAGATGAATAATATTTTAATAGGATCTTTAATTTCAACTGATTTAATAGAAAATTTTATTATAATTAAATAAAACTCATATTTTATGTTAATCCTCAGTTTATCTAATCTATTTCGATGCGACTCATAGCAGCAAAGGATAAATTATCAAAATTATCAATAAATATGAGGTTTTGATAGCAAGGAATATAAAATTTATTTCATAATAATAAAATCAATAAGTTATATGATTAATTAAAAACGTGACATGACATGAGCCAACTATCGAATTATTTCAAATAGAATAGTGTTTATCACATATTTTATTAATGAAAAACAACTCAGACTGGTTTAAGTCCTCACCTAATAACGTCAACTTTACACACCTACACCTTCAACAAGAACCTGAACTCGAAGAATCACTCATCAATAGAAATCTTACCTCGCTCACTCCATTTTCTCATCATCCACTCTCACCCTTTATGCCATTCTCACAGAATAACGGATTAGAAAATTAGCATTTACATCCCATAGAACAAGAATCATAACGCCAGGGTATCCACTAAAGACTTTCATTCAGCGAATAAGAATCGAAATATGAATAAGAACCAATGACTCCACATCGAAACGCAAGAGCAAAACGGGAGATATAAACCACCAGTAGAAAATCTAACGCTGGAGGTAATAAAGTTGCCAGAAAAACAAGGCCAAAATAAAGTGGCCTACGTGGTCTATCCATGAAAGCATATCAGGTAGTTCTTCAAATGAAAGAAACATCTTACAAATAGGTGGCTGAAAGACTAGTTACTGACTTAAATCTGAAAGAAAGTGATAATAATCATTTTCATGAAGAGACTAATGTAAAAAGGCGAGTCTATGACGCGCTTAATGTTTTGATTGCTGCAAGAGTTATTTGCAGAAATGGAAGGATCATATCTAATTTAAAAGGTGAGAGCACCAACCAGAGTTCTAAGGGTAAAAATGATGAGATAAGAATGCTTCGTAAAAAGATTGACATAAAATAGCAAATCTTGTAATAAAAATAACGAAAGCTTCAAGATGCTCGATAAAAGGTCAAGAAAACCTAAGAACTCTTACAAAAAAACTTGAATAATTATGCTCAGGTGAGGAAGGACAACACTATGATTACTTTTCCTTTCATTGGTATACTCTATCGCCAAGAGGATATGAAGTAAGTACCATTTTTATTATTTAGTTACAACTCACTAGAGACCGTATCTCGATCACTCTTTCATAGATTATTCATCCTTTTGGGGATATGGACTGTTTAAAATGGCTATGACTTGACCCTTGATTCATTTTCACAACCTACATCTATAGATATCAGTCGCCAATACATTTAATTTAATCCCCAAGGGTAAATATATTCTTATGCTGAAAATATTATTAAACTATCACTTGGCTAAAATAATTATTTTAATTAGCAGTGATTCTATTATTTAAAGGAATATATTTATTAATTGATGGATTTCATTTAAATTTATATTGGATTCAGTCTGCCTATTTTTTATTGAATATGTCTCAATGAAAACAAAGATCAAAGGATTAGATCTGATTCGCCACTTATAGTAATTTTAATATCTTTTTATCTCAACACTCCGACAAAGGTTGTAATCAGTGACTTAAACTATTTTTTGTCGATAGTCTCATCGCCGTTAATATCCAGTAGGTTGAATATGTCATCAATATCATCTTCTGTCGCTTCCTATGCTCCCCCCATCAAACCAACCAAATTTTTTATTACTATTGGAAACTCTTTTCGAGTGAATCGACAGTTTCCGTCCTTATCAAATTTGCTGAAAAGTTTCTATACTATCAAATTGATGTCTTTTTATTCAAGAGCTCGGCCTGACATCTGTGTTTGGATATTAATTTATATATTATAATTCAATATATCATTTTACTGATTGTTATATGCAAGATCCTTATTGAATATTTTATCAATGATGACTCCAACATTTAAATGATTCTGTAACAAAATAATAATAATAATATTCCGATAACTAAGAGGCAAAAAGCTGTGTATTTAGGTAAGTATATATAATGAATGAAGACTTATTAATCTTATAATCATTCAGTTTAGTTTATTTATTATTTCATGCTGGGTTTCGCTTCTTTGTAAGGATTACCAATAAGAAAGAATTTATTGGCTAAGTTTTTCATATCTATCTCGGCAGCAATCAAGGCCATTTACACTAAATTGCTGATAGCAACAGCAATCATCCTATGCAACATAGCATGCATTTTCAGGAAGGAAAATTTTTATTTTCTTTGAACCACAAGAAACAATAATGACGTTTACATCACAAGAACCTCTTCTCCATGTGTAAAGATATTTTTGCCGAGCCATAGAGGTAATTTAATTATAGTTAATAACAACTTCCAACTTAGAACAGCAACAATAAATTCCGTATCCATTATAATATTTTTCAATTCTTTGTTCTTGGTTATTGAAAACAAGGGTGTTATATGCTTGGGTTGGAATTAATCCTAAATAGCAGGGGAAGAAAGTTACCAGCATACAAGTATTGCATCCATCGTCACCATAAGAAAATTCTCTATTCGTTGGTTGTTTTTTGTTTGTTGGTTGATTAGGTATTACCACTTTCATTTTTGATTTTCCTATAAATTAAGTGTATCTGTGTATAATAAAATTATTAATTAAATATCAGAATTCTTCATTTCAAGATCAACTTGATAATGATATTCTATGCCTAACTTAAAATATTTCAAAGGCAGGAGTATGCATACCATTTTTTTAATCATAAGAAGCTTAGTTTTTAATCTGAGAATATAAAACTAAGTATACAACTTAAATAGAATAGGTTATCGCAGGAAAATTATTTTTTAATTTTAGTTAGAACAACCTGATAATAAAGTATATTGATCCTTTTTATAAAAACAAATTAAAAATATAAAAATATCAGCAAACTTAACCGCCACCAAAATTTATACACAGACCTTTGTTGATCCTTTGACTTTGAGAAAGACGTAGATTTAAGTTCTAAGTTAAACCCTTAAAAGGATTGATAGATCTTAATTTTTATTTAACCTCATTTTCTGACCGTATAACTAAACTGAATGTTTTGGTTTTGGCAATATTTATCATTTTTTGGTTCTTTTATTTTGCAATTAGACCTTTCTTAATAATTTACTTAAACACTTCTCTTTTCTAATTTTGATTTTTCCAATCACCATCCTTTGAGTTAATTGTGTTCATCTTTTCTGTTTACAACGATAGAGATCGAAATCTTGATATTTTGTTGATGTTTAAATTGGAATCGTTAGGTATTGATATAATTTATATTTCTTTTTATTTCTTCACACTTCTTCTGTTTTACAAATCATTAATAAAGACGAAAGCTTCACAAATTGATTAGCTTTGATTTGATAAACTACTCTTGATGCTGGGAAAAGAGACTTCTGAGGACTTTTGTCTTTTGAAATTAGCCTCTTTCTTTCCAATAATTTTAGATTAGGTCACTGTTTTATTGAATGGCTTCACCTAAGAATACTACATTATATTCTATTTTTATTTATCGAAGGGCACAGGAATTCGACTGAGGACGCGTTCATATTTATCAAAGAGCAAGTTTGCTCTTGAACTAGCATTTTGAGATACATTAATCTATTTAATGGTGAGTTCTAATTTATAGAGAACGATGAAAATTTGTACTTTTTTTTCCATGATAGTATACACTTTCTTTTATTATAAAGTCAGCATTTCAGATAAATCTGAAAATTGTCTCTTCATACTCTCAAAGCAGTTGTCAATCAAAGTGACACTTTATGCTATTCTACCGCCTTTTATGTTTTATCGAATAGCCTATATATAGAGTCTTTCGATTTGACTATAACAATCCTGCGAAATAAATTCGTAAAAGCTACTTCTATTTAATTGCTAAAGAAATAAATTTAATCTGATAGTTAACTTTTAAAGCAATTCTTTCTTCTATCTCTTCCATCTAATGTCTAGCAAATACATTCTGATTTTGATGAGATAAATTTCTATTTTTTCGGTTTAGTATATGTCTAGGATTAATGACTTGATGAGTGATAACAGCATGATGCCAACAGCTATCTCTTCCCCCTAAAAGATTGTTTACAATATCTTTAGAAGCTTAAGACAAAATTTTGTTATTAACTATCCTTTGCTGAGTTATTGTCCCTTCCTCTGTTTATTCTTTTTCCTTATTTCTGTTAGCAATTCCGTGCAAATCTACCTAAATTCTTCGTTTAGGGGTAATTAATTCAATTTTCTACAAATATATTTGCAAATCATAACATTATAGAAATGGAAAATTACCAGGATAAAATTACTACCAAATTGGATCATAATATTTAATGAACAATCAAGTGCATTTCTTTTCAAGAAGAGCAATACCTCCTTATTTCCATTCCTGGTTTCCAACGTAATAACTTTGGAACGAAGAAAGACTTGATACTATGCTTCCACCAATCCAACTCAAAAATTTTCTTTCATTAGGAGCACACACTGATACTGATTTAACTCTAACATTGGCTGCCGTTGACTCTCCCAATTTCTAAACTAAATCTTAAATGATTGATCCAAAGAGCATGTTTCCTCCAGTCATAAGCATATTTGAGTAGAGTTATTTTCTAATATCAGCATCACAGCAATTAATTGTATCATTAACGAGAGAAGGAGTACCTTTAAAGGTTATTGATTCATCACCAATGAAAAACTTTTAAGCGATATTTTCCTTTTCAATAGTGATAATGGACTTATCAGGCAGTTCATATTGTATTGAATTGCTTTATTAACTTGAGCGCTCTTGCACATGAGCTGAAAAAGATTATTTTATGTCCGATAGAAGATTATGCTGATGAAATTCAAGAAAAGTTTCAGTGTATTTTTTATTTTTCAAAGCGTATTTATTTTGGAGAAGACCCATTTTTCCTAAAATTAATTTTTAGAGATTCCTGCTAATATTTTTTCCACCAAAAGGTGCAACTCGCGCTGATTTAGCCAAGCAAAATCCTTCATGAACAGCGACTGACCGTGTAAAAGTCTATCCAGAATCAACAATCAGAGCGGATGATCTACCTAAATAAATCAATGAGTACCAGTTGCAAAGCATGAAAGAACGGGAGCTTTAAGGAAGAAGATATTTGAAAAATTTAGTCCCTCAAAAAGAAACTCCGCCATTTTTTATCGTATTTTTTTAGCTTACTGGGGCTTTGCCGCCACGTCTTCACTCAAAAGAATAGAATACTCTTTGGTCTTAATTCCCATCTCTGAACATAAATGATGCTTTAGGAAAGGTTCCAGTTTTTAATAATCATATTCATATCCGTCGATGCCTTTGTGACGAAAAATACTGTGAACCTCATTGCCACTGCGCTCTGAAAATAGATGTTTATCTCCGATATGAAATGGAGACTAATTCTCATCGCCCATAAAATCTAAAGATGTGCTAACGTATGAATAGGGTGTGAATTTTGGTGCGTCATCGCCGCTGTACCCAATTCTTGATGTATGCGTGCCTAGATCGAGTACTAGAGAATTGGAATCCTGAAACATTATGAAATAATAATGGAGGCTAATTCTACTAATACTTAAGTCATTAAAAATAGATGTTTAATTACATAAATTATTGTGAATTAAGATTAACAATAACAAAAATAAACTACAGATTATTTAAATATTTCGGTATTTCGTAGAATGAATCCAACTCCAGCAATATTGTTTTGTATTTGGATTTTTAATTATCCAGTTATGTAATATTTTCAGGTTAATTATTATTTTGATATTCAGGATTCTTATGCATAGTAAAGCATCCTTTCTTTACACGTACTTTAGATTAGCTCATACTTGATCTTATTTAGCTATATTATAGAATATTTACATCTTTCATTAATTCTTTGATTAATATATTTTTAGTGAGGTTCATTATCCCTCTGAGAGTTATTTTAAATCTATAATAGTATCACAGTATTGATATTCGCCCGATAATATATCATATCTGAATTTTTAATACTTCCTGTGAAAATAATAATTTGACTAAAACAAGTAGACAAATCCGCTTATTTCATCTTAATGCTATTCAATACAATATTTATCAATGAAAAGGTAGGAACAGGATCTCTACTCCAATACCATTCTTTTGACACCGATCAAACATCAAATAAAATTCAAACAGAAGCATTAATCAATCTTTAAATAGGAAAAAATTAACTTAAAATATGAATATCCTATTGAAAAAGATACCAACAACAAAGTCAATATGGCTTATTCTCACAACAAATCAACAAGCGTATTTCCCAGCATCTCCAATCCCTCATCATAAAAGTAAGGTAATGCTTATGTATCAAATGAACAATAAGTTCCTCCATTTGGTCGCCTTGAAAATCCCTCGGAATGGTTGAGATATTTTGAGGGTCGACCCATTGACTCTCAATCATCATCAGTCAAGTACTATATATTTAATTTAGAATTCCCCTTAAAGAAGTTAAAATAGAATAAGAGTAACACGCTTTATAAACTCCCCTCTAAGAATTAATGATAATTTCTAAATAGAAAACCAAATTATTTGATATTGACCCTCTGAGCTCAGAAGTAATTTGGGACGTAGTTATTTAATACGAGGCTTTAATGAGATAACTAGACGAATAACGAGATTTAATCACTCCAGCACCTTTTTTCTTTAGAAATGACAATGTTGAATCAAAATTAACAAAACTACTCTTCTTTACACCCAATCATAAAAATGGAAGAAACATCTGTTTTGATTAATAGTCCAGTACTTGTGTTCCAATTTACAAATGCTATGGATGCTTGAAAACTTTTTAAAAATGTTCGGCTCTTGGTGGACATCTTTCAAAATGCCCTGACAAACAGCATCATGTTCAATCTATGCAAGAGTATAAACAATAAATTAAATAAAAAAAGGAGTTATAACTAAAATAAAAAGCGTAAGTTACTGCTTTGGATGATATTTTGCAATATTAATTTGACAAAAAAAATAAAGAGAAAATTTTCCTCGGATAGCGCTAAAAATAAGGGTTCAATAGCAGGAAAAGGGAAAAGTATATAAACAAAAAAATCAGTTACCATCTCACCAAGGCAGCCAAATCAAAGTTAAAACGTGGCAAAAAGAAAGCTTCCAAGAATAAAAAAAAGGGCATTCAGAAAATTAAAAGAAACAATTAAAAGAAATGATGATTAATAGGAAATCATTTATCATGATTTAATAACTATAAGTCTTGGGTTCGTTGGGTCAATAAGACTACCTTCCGTGATTGTTTAAAGGTCGATCAATGGCTGTTTTAGAAGAGCTTTTATATCCCCTTAGTTCTTAACATTGCGCGGAGTGTATATTTTTCCTATGACTTTATTGAAGTCATCTCCTCCATTGAGCAGAAAATCAATGGATAATCCTCTGAAAACACGATCTGGTTCAATTTTGGTACCGTCTGCTAAGGTGGCGCTGATGAATTTGTGTTTTCCTGCATCAATGCCGACTGTTTGTTTAAGTCCATATGCAGGATAAAATCCGAATTATCCACCTTGAATTGCTGTTAGCATTGCAATTAGCTCAGCTCCTGTGATATCGAAAGAAACTAGACTATTAATAAAAGGGAACATATTGTAGTAGTGCCGATACTGAACCACTCCAGGATACCATTCAGTTCTCAATCCTCCTGGATTAATAACGACAAAATCAGAGGAAGGTACAGCATCATGCATAAGGGTTGTCACCAAATTAGCTAACTCACATTCCTAGTTTGACTGAGAATAAAGATGAATTTAATTTTTAACTAAATCCTCGAAAAAGGGAAGCATCTTTGGAAGCCATTATTGAGTGTAGATAGCGTTTACTTTAGGGTGTGGAACAATTAATCTATTATGAAAGCGATAAGGAACAAGTTATCCCGCAATCTTTAATTTATCAACAGGCAAATACTCACATGTTCCAAAGTTAGCAAATACCTTTTCACAGACAGGGATAGGCCCTTATATCTTTGTTTAATATAAAGTAGTTTTATGAAAACGTAAATACAGCACGTTAAAATAATATCCTCCGTTTATAGTGCCCAAAAATGGGATATCTATATAAGAATAACTTATACTTTTGTAAAAGTGATGGGCAAATTTATGTCGATGGCCTTGCAAAATACCGTCAATAGTGCCAGTTGGAAGAGAATCGATAAGTTTTGTGGCTTCATCATTCACTCTGCACTCATTTTGTTTGGAAGAATTGGTCCAGTTACCATAAATATTACTTGTATTGCAATCGTTTCCCAAATGAGCTAAGACAAGCACTGCATGAGCTCCACCCTTTTTCAATTTCTTACTTTCATTGACAACTATGTCCTTGTAGTCTAAAAATTTATATTGTGGAAACTTTCCATTTTTGAAAGCATCGGTTGTATTGGGGGTCTAAAGAGTTGAGAGTCCGATTACTCCAATTCTGATTCCGCTTGCAAATTCATACATCTTGGATAATTTTTGATTAGGAAGAAATTCTGATTACCCCCTTTCAGACCGTAGATTTGCAGCTAAAGACTATTTGGAACTCATATAAGGTAGCAAAAAATCAGGACCAAAGTCAAACTCATGATTGCCAATAGCGGAGCTACTAACTTCTAGAGCCTCATAAAAATCGTTCATAATCTTTCCAGAGCTAATAAGTGGTGATGACTAGATACCTCCTTGAAACTGATCTCCTGAATCAAGAAATAAAGTATGACCAGGATATTCTCCCTTAATAATTTCGATAAGAGAACCCATGTAAACGAGTCCACCATAGTTATACCTTTCCTGAGTATCAGACCGTAGCATTTGAGCTGGAAAGGCTGAGCCATGAATGTCGTTAGTGGCCACGATAGCGATGGTAGTAAATTGGCAGAGTCCGTAGCCTGATAAGAGGATGAGCACCAAATAAATCATAAGTCGATTCATTTTGTTTATTATCTAATAGATCATCAATGAGTTTTCATTCAATTAGAAAATATCAGCAATATCGATGATGCTCATGCTCATTCCAAAAAATAGGGAATGAAAAGTGTCTGGAAGAAAATGATTATATAAATTATCTCTTGAAGTTGTAGTAATATGCACGATCAAACAGATAACTTGACTTAAACTCGGGGATCTCTCGATGAAAATCCAACTATGTGGTTTAAAATACGCTCTTTCATTTGTCCATGCATGCTTCCCATGCCAAATGTCACTGTTTCGACCGCTTACAAAAAGTAAGACATGATCTCGATTTCAAAAGCAAGTGAAACGAATCAATCTTCAAATCCTTATACTAAGGAAAAACTTCCCATGCACGTGTCGAATAATATTACCGTTCGTCGGAGCGGAGCCAATCCTCGCAAAAGAAGCGAGGAAATTGGTACGTTGGAGTCTAATCGAAGAGAAGCACTCCTCAGCAAAAAGTCAGCAAGATATTAGAATGTCAACCGAGAAACCGTAAACATCTAATTGATGTTCCAGCGAACTTTTAGTATTGAAAGAGATTGCGTTGTTGGTTCTCAACCTGAAAATTAACTACTATCAATCGGGAATGGAGATAGTCATCTTTTGGCCAAGATTAAAACTGCTACTATAAATGCCAATTTATCCTTGCTCAAACGAGATATTCAGACTTCACGAAAGAAGAGAGATCAACTTGAACAAACAGTTTTTGGACAGTAGTAGCTAAATAAATTTTGGAGCCAACGCTATATTCTATTTTAAAAATTTGATGAGGGAATCGATATAGATGATAGTTCATGGGCACAGATTCCTCCGGAGCAAGTTTCTGATTACATTGCTAATAAATGCAGCGGAGCCAAGAAAATTTTAAATGGATTTGCAGGAGTCGGAGGGACCACTATTAAATTGGCAAGCATCAATTCCTGTGCAAAAGTGATTGCTAACGACTATAACAGTAAGAAAACAAAAATTCTATTAAATAACGCTAAGGTATATGAGGTAGACAACTCCATATAACTTAATGAACAAGATTTTCTTAAAATTGAGAGGAAAGACTTGGATGTGGTCTTTGTGCAGCCGCCTATTAATAAACTCCAGCAGGCAGGGCAGCACAGTCTGTCTATTGTAGATTTTGAGCCGACTCTTGATCACATCATGATCAAAGCTTTGAAATTAGCTCCAAATTTTATGATGCTTCTTCCTCCCTAGACAAACGTTGACTTTATATGTAGCTCTCTAAACAAATGTGCTGTTGAGCTCAAAAAAATGAGAGATTTCTGTAGTATCCTCATCTAAAAGATCTACTTTCAGAGTGAATTCTTATACATCTTGATAAGTATGGGCAAATAGGTTCAAACTGAAATAAAACTAAATGATGAATTGAACTACATTTATACAAAGTTAAGGAGAAGCTAATAAAAATATTTTAAGCATAAAAAGATTATTAAGAAGATAAGATAAGATAGAGGAATGTTAGAGCTTTTTAATCTTCTGAAGGAAAGCGAAAAGAAATTAAAGTAAAAACAAAATAAAAACAAAATCATTGGTAAAGAAGAATATCTTATCGATTGCTTTTATGAATTAATTAAACAAAAACAATATTTTACTGAAGAAAAAATGGAAAAAATTATTGAAGAACAAAATATTTATTATCAGAAAAAATTGGTCCAGATGAATTTCTAAAAATTAGAAGAACGAGACAAGGCAAATCTACAGGATATTAGTATGAGTACGGTCATGGAAGAAGAAAAGGTTATTTAAAGCGATGTTCTATACAGACAATCTGAACCAACATAATCCGAACCTTCTAATCATTACTCCTATATTGAAGGTCCTGATAAAAATTCAATTAATAACTCGCAATTGTTCTTCTCTCGGGGAGATAGGATTCAATCTGATAACTTCAATAACGTAATAATCAAAAGAACCATGTATGGAAGTAAATAAAAAAAGGATGTGAGTCCCAAGGCAAGAAATGATAGTCCAGTGTCACCCCGAAGGTATGGAAAAAACAGGGTAACTCAAATTTTGGAAAAGCATGAAAATGATAAGAAAATGACAAAAACTACAAAGTAACGAACTAAGTAGCACTTATGATTTTCTTATCTTCTTTAATTAGCAGTTTACACAATTAAGAGGATTATCATAGATTTATTTTTTTAAGTCAAATGATGGAATGCCAATTATTTATTTAACTGATATGAAGTTAAGTATGAGATAAAAGTATGTTATTTATAATTTTTACTAATTGGCAGTCTGATGTCCAAACAACACAAGGCCGTAAATTAGATGGAAGTTGATGAGAAATCAACTAACAAGAAGTCCAACTGTATTTCCTCCTAAATTTAGACAAAAGTGAGTTTCCCAAGAGCCTAAAGAAAAAAGAGGCAATCTCAAGCGTGTCCAAGGAATCAAATAAGGCAGTCTAAGAAGTGGCAATTGACCTCAATGGAGAAACTACAGATGAAAAGAACAAAGTGGAAGCAACATCAATTGAAAAGCCATCCAAGCGATCAGAACTCCAGTTCAAATAGGAAGTGAGCCAAAAATCTAAGGTTTAAGAAACAGAGAAAAATGAGAAGAACAACACTATTCAGAAAACCGTCTATGACTCTGCTCAAATCAAGGAAGGTCACAACAATGTTGAATCTAATGTGACAGAATTCAGTTCAATTAGGCCTAATTCATAGGCTTTAGAATCGGCAAATCAGATCAAAAAAGCTGCTACTGAGTCAAAAAGGACTAAAAATAGTGTGAGTGGGACAAAGAAATCAAAGACTTCAATGAAAAATGAGGAAAAAAGTTCAATTGCTGCTCTTTCCAACAAATAGTCTAAGAAACAATAAATACTTGACTAAAATAAATAAATCTTGCCATCTGAAAAATAATGTGACATTAATATGAAGAAGAAGGAGCCATAAAACTGCAATGAGACTTCAAATGAATAAGAATAGCCTACCAAGAGCAATTAGGGAGAGTTATATGTTCCTCCATTGGGTAAGATTGAGAACAAAAAACCTTCAATGACAATGAGATCTGCAAAAAGAGCTAAGCCTATTGAAACAGAGAAAGAAGATGATGAAGCCTAAGTTGAATACAAGAAGAAAATTCAGAAAACATCAAATGCAAAATCTTCAAAGAAGCTCCCCGTCAAGAGTGAAAAGAGTGAGGTAGGAAAATCAGTGCAGAAACAAAGTAAGAGTGTTATCAAGAGCATGAAGAAGGTCAAAGTGAATCCTATTGACGCTGCCAGTGAAAAGAAATGATCCAATCGAATTCATCTAAAATATTAATAAATATATGATTATCTATCAAGGCTAATCAATTTCAATAAGTTAAGATCAATATCTTTTATCAACAATGGCTTTAATGTAATCTTCTCTCAACTTATAATGTTTTGATTCTTCGGAAGTCTATATTTTTCTTAGTAAATTTTTCTCTTTCAGTTTTCTTTCCATTTACTATCTCTATCTTCTAATTTTATTCTAAATCATCAAAGTTTATCTCGATTCATTTTCTTCTCCCCTCTCTCCGAAAGTCATTCTACTCATATTATTCAATATTTTAGGAGTTGACGCCTTTCTCTGCTCATTATTTTTCTTCTAATATAAAATATTGCCATAATTTCTGTTTGTTTGAAAACAGGATTCAGTTACGAAGTCCGAATTTGAGTCAGGACAATTTTAATATTTTTAAGATGTAAAATTTGTCATACTACTGAGAGGAAACTTTAAGGTTTCTGTAAATTTGAAAGTTTCAGTTTATCCTTTTGTAATGCTTTTAATTTTCGCTTAATAATTCTTAATTATTTAACTATTTGAGATGTGCTATTTCTTGAGTTCAGTTGTAAGCTCATCTCCTAAAAATACAATTTTAGTTAGCTTTTCCTCGATTTAAAGCTTTTAATCATTTGCCTTTTTTAGTTTAATTTTAGCATCTTCTAATTTCTTTTATAATTTAGCATTTTTTTTATGAATCACATTTATTTCTCCAGAATAGGTTTATGCTTTGATATTGCTCAGTCCTGCCACCTCTTCCAACTCAATAACTTTATCTTATAGCTGCAATTTTCTTTATTTTTATTTTTTATTTTTATTTTTTAGTGCTATCACATCTCTTTCAAGTTATTTAATGGTTTGCTGCAAATGCTATGTTTCAAAATTTTATCTAGTCCACTTATTGGTAAAAACATCTTCATCATGGCTAATCTCCATCTTCTTGATTCCGTTTTCAAGCTTCATAATAGTCTCTTTTGATCGACTCAAATCTGCTTATATTCTTTAAATATACTCTTGATCGCTCTTCCCTTTAATTTATAGTCGATTTATTTATTACTATAGACTCATCTTTTCCTAGATTGACACTTCTAGGAGCTTCTGCCGTTCCTCCTCAAAACAATCTCTTTACAATTTCATCTCCAACATCGATGATCGAGTGAAAGATAATTCTTGTTCTTGTGAATAAGTTTTTTCAAGAGATTATTTCAACATACTAACTTTTTTTTTCAATTCTTCATTCAAATGAGTGAGTGATCCAACTTTTTATTTGAGCTATAAATTCGATTGTTGAGTAATTTGACCAACTTCTTAACTTTGTCTGGACTTTATTTGCTGAATCTTCAATTCCTACTTTAGACTACTATTTTATTTCGTCACTAGTTTTAATTTTTATCTCAGCTCCTTGAAAGATTTCATAATTACTTCATTGGAATTCTAATCAGTTTCGAGATCATTGTGTTTGGAAGTTGCCTTTTATCGGTGTTAACTCGTGTTGCGAAGATCAGAAAAATCCATCAGAGAATTTATTAGTTTTTGATCGTTCATTTTTAATGATAAAATTATAAATAGTAATTTAAAACTGCTATAAATTTTAGCTGATCATTCTAAAATTAACATTCCCACTCCGATAAAAATAAACACGAGGGCTGCAATTAGAAACAAATAGTTTGCTTTAGAGGGCTCAATGATTTCAGTTTTTATTTATTCTGACTATTTTTCAAGAATTATTTTAGCCTTTTCATCGGATGGAATTACTTAGACATTGCTTTATACTTTCAAAATAGAAGAAGGCTGCACTATGACTTATTCAACGGGCTTTTAAACGACCTCATTTTCAGTTGTAGATTTTTTATCTTTGCAAGTACAAGTAGAACTATTGCATTGATGCTAATTTTGTTAGCAATTGCAATTACAGTTTTTACCTTTTTTATGATTTTCTTTATTTTCTGAGCGATAAGGACTGCCTTTCAGCTAATTTTTTTCATCAAGAGATGAAGCAAATCTTTATTTTCTTTATTTAACTCTTTAAATTTTAGCTTCCTTTCTCAATTTAACTTTTTACCTCTCCTCAATAACATCATTTTTCATTTTTTCGACGTATGATGTGTCTACTTCTAAATCTAGTGGATTTTCATCAATGATTTATCCTTCAATATGCCAATCAAAAGCTTTTGTTACTTTCATGATAACTTCTTTACTGAATCATGGGAAAATTACTAGAGCAACTCTTGCTTAAATGGAATAATGACTTTGGTATAATTTTTAGTGTGTCCAATCAGGTACTTTTACCCTTTGTGAGATTAAACTTCATTGATCCAAATTCTTTCAATTCTTCCTACCATATATCCGTGTTTATTATATGAGTGAAAAAGCTCAGTCAATTTACTTGATCTACTTTTTACGACTTTAGTAGACAGTTGCTTGAGATTGGCTGCTGGGGTTCCAGGTCTCAAATAAAACTGATTAATATTAACAACTCTAAATTTATACTCTTCAATTAGTTTTAAAGAAGCTTCAAATTCTTCATCAGTTTCTGTATAAGAGCATATTAACCTTAGGCAAATCCGCAAATGATATCAGTAGCGATTGTTACATCGGGAACATATTTTAAAAAATAATCGACGACCTGACGAAATTATTCAACAGTATACTCCCTATTCATTTTTTCAAGGACAGTATTATGACCAGCTTGAATGGGTATATGAATGAAAGAAAATACTCTTGGATGATTTAGGAAATGAGCGATAGAGCTAAGATGGTCCAGCATATATGGAGGATTAGTCATTCCAATCTATTTAGAAGGATAAATACTCTCATCATAATTTTTGTATGGTTTTTTAACTCTTCACTCATTCCTATAAGTAATTCTGAGATATTGGTGTTGATATCACGTCCATAAGCCCCTGTATCTTCTGAAGTTAGCCATATTTATTTAACTCCCTCGTTTGCGACTGTTTTTACTCTGTTAAAGATGGCTTCAGGCTTATAAGAAAGCAATTTTCCTCGAGCAAACACAGTTTTACAATATGTACACGCTCCAAGGCATCCTGCATTTACAGCTATTCTTGATAAATTAAGCAATACATTTAAATATCTTTATTCTTTCTAATTTTAGGTAAGTCTAAGGAAGGAAGGTCTTTTTTGCTGAGAAGTTGAACTTTATGACCTTTCAACGTTTCTTAGACAACTTCCACAATTCTATCAATTTGAGTAACGCCCACAGCGCTAATCTAATTAAGCTCTGGAATATTTTGATCTCCCTGAGGCACACAGCCAGCAACAACTATCGGTTTTTTAATCTTTTTAGCCTTGCATACCATATTAATGAAAGCATCTTGAGAAGGATTTACCACAGTGCAACTGTTAATAAGCACTAAATCAGCTTGATCAGCTGAATCCACTATCTTATAGCCATAATCGGAGAGCTGCCCGACCATGAATTAGCTATCAGATATGTTGTGTGAACATCCAAATGTTTTGACAAAGATTGAGTGAGTACCTGGAAGCTTTTATACTAGCATTAATTCATTATTACCATGCTAATGCTCTGCCATTTGCTACTATTATTCCTTCTATTCGACCAATGTTGATTCAACTTTGTTCTTAGGTTTACGCTGCTTTTTCAAGGCACGCTCGCGATGAGGCTGGCGCTGTTCATCTTCTGGAAATTAAAATAAATTAGCAGCTAAATCTTAAAGATCATCGATGCTGTTGGTGTTGCAGGACATCATTGATATTGTAGATAATTGAAGGAGGTAATTATAAAAGAAATAAAGAAAATATCAAAAAATGGAGAGTGTGATGACAAGAGCTAATGGTAATTTATTCAAGCAAAAAAATCAAAATAACTAATCAACTATTTAATAAACTTGAATAAATAATATTTGAAGTTAATATTGTGGGGTTTGGAACAAAAATAGTTACCCTGATATTGTTCTGTTTTCTGTAGAACAAGTTTTATATATATTTTATTATAGTGCCTAACTTATCGATAATTAATGCAAAAATACGAAATTCTATCTGCCATAGGATAAGGAGCATATGGAGTGGTGCTCAAGTGTAGAGATATATAATCAAAATCATATGTGGCAATTAAAAAATTTAAAGAGCCGGATGATTAGGAACAAACTCGTAAAACCACCATGCGCTAGGTTAAAATTTTGAAAATTGCAAACCATCCCAATATCGTCGAGCTGAAAGAAGCCTTCCGAAAGAAGGGCATTGTTTACTTGGTCTTCGAGTTTGTTTAAAACAATTTACTATAAGTATTATAGAATTCTCAAGGGGGAATGAAACTGCCGCTTATCAAAAAGATAATCTATCAGCTTCTTAAAGGATTAACTTATTTGCATGGACAAAATATAGTCCATAGAGATATTAAGCCCTAAAATTTACTTATCAGCAAGGAATATAAACTTAAAATTTGTGATTTTGGCTTTGCTCGGCAGTTTCGCTCTGAAAAAGAATAAAATTTAACTGATTATGTTGCAACAAGGTGGTATCGTCCCCCATAGCTTTTGGTGGGAGGAGACTATGGCAAATAAATCGATCTCTGGGCAGTTGCTTGCATCTTATGCGAACTTATTGACGGGAATCCTCTTTTTCCAGGCGAAAATTAACTTGATCAGTTATTTCTGATCCAAAAATCACTTGGAGTATTGCCTCCAGATCTCCACTAAAGATTCATTAAGAATCAACGATTTTTGGGAATGAAATTTCCTTAAATTCAAAATTTGGATAAGATATAAAAAAAATATTTTGGTAAAATTTGTCAAAAGGGAATAAGCTTAATCAGAGGATTATTGAAAATGGATCCAAAGTAAAGAATGACTGCTGCTGAAGCATTAGACCACCCTTTTTTTTAAACTGAAAGAGACAATGAAAGAATTTACACTTAAACTAAATTTCAAAATAATTCCAGGAAATAAGTTTATACATCCACAACTAATCGCAAACGGTAGTCAGATTTAGCTTAAAACACGGCTGAAAGAGCGATGAAATATGGTAATATTTATAATGGTAAACGTAAAAATAAGCGCTTATAGGTGGTCGCTTAAGTGTATCAATCTTCCGGCAATTGCAAAATTTTGAATTTAAATTCAAAATCCTTAGGGAAACAGCAAAAGAAGCTGACTTACAATCAATAAATGAGCCTTTAAAAGCATTATAATCGAGATATCCTCATGAAAACCTAAACAAAAGGATTTTATATTGATGTTGGAGAAGATAAGTTGTGTGGATATGGGGATAATTCAAAGAAAAGCACATAAATAGGATCAGTGGGGTCTCATCAGCAACTTCCATTTTTAGTATATAGTCAACAAAATGTATAAGATGAACCTACAAAAAAAACCATGGCAAACAATAAGAAAAAATCGCAATTTCAACCCCAAAAGCAAACGTTCAATATTAGACAAGTCAATATTAAATGATAGTTGATAAATTTTCATTTTTATCACTCATCTTACTCCTAACCCAAATTTATTCTCTTATATTATGTGCTTTGATTCACGACAGAGCAGTCTTATTATGAAGTCAGCTATTTATAGTACAGAAAACTAAGCCAGCAAATATTAAATGTGGCAGCGAATATTGAATTGAGCATTAAAGGAAGAAACTAAAATTGATTGGCAAAGGGATGAACCATTTAGTGATAAAATAGATAAGCCATTCCCAAAGCGCAGATAACTCCTTATAAATAATTGCTGATTTCTTCTCTAAAATCCCAGATAGCTATCCAGAGGAGAGGTAAGAGTATTCTTAACAGTTTTTAATTGCCATCAATGAGAAGAGGTAGTAAATTGATTATGTTTACAAAAATGGCAGAATTAATGAAATTATATTTATTGTTTGATGATTAAGACATGAAGATAAAAAGTAAGCTTATATAAGGAGTGATGGCTTTTTCATGAACATGATAACCAAACATGAAAAAAGTCATTCCGCAAATGAACACAAGTCGATGAAATTTTATATTGATTTTGGCTGATTTTACTAAAATAGGGATTGAAAATAATACAATTAATACAGTTGTTAGGAGAGGAGTGATTTCTGGAAGAATTTTGAGTTGATTTAAATCGTTTGAAATGATTTAAATGTTAATATTGCGGGAAATTATAAATCTGGAGAAAATAGCATTGAGTATTTTATCTAAAAAATGGTAGAGGGCCCAAAAATTAGGAGCCCAATATTAGTGAATCAATCCTCTTTGAAAAGGAAATAATCTTGAGAATATTTGCTTTATTTGTTATATTCCTCCAATCGCAAAGAAAGGAAAAAAAGCAATAATGAAAGGTATTATTGTTACAATGCCTACTTTTACGAGATTAGTCACTTTCTATTTTATCTCAGTTGGTTTTAAGACATAATTTTTAAGGATATAAGCCAAATAGGCGAGTCCAGCATATAAATAAATATGCTTAAAATTGAGTAGACAAGAGTAAGTAAAGGCACCCTTCAGGTAACTCTATTTTTGAATAAAATAAACACTGAGTAGGAATATTGCTTGCATGATAATGTTATATTGAAAGTGAATATCTAATTTATGAATATCTTACTGTCCAGAATTGCAAAAGGAATAAACAGATAGGCAACTACTAATTTAGAATTAATCTTTCCAATTAAAATATACAAAACTAGCAAAAAAGGTATCTAAGAAATAATTACACTCACACGTTGAAAATAAACTGTTGACAAATTCTTGTTTATAGTCTAAGTTAGTATTTAGTTACAAGAGCAATGCTGGGATCGATGAAAGTAGATAATTTGGCAAGTGTATATTAAAAAAATGCAAAAAGAGGAGGGTAGTCTAAAGTCCATTTACTTTCATTCTAATTTACATATATTTTTACATCATAGTACCACTCGGATAGTTTTTTTTAGTTGGTAATTCGTAGCCAATTTTGATGGACATCGAAATCTGTGCTAAAGTATGCAGGTATTAAAAGCACTTTGATAGCTACTCCCACACATAATAAAACCAAAAGATTTAGAATGGTTGCTTTGTTAATTTTGGGCATGAATGCTCTTTGTGTAATTGTCGTGTAATTATAATTTATATAATTATCTAATCATATAGACCTTCTCACTATTAATCATACATAATTAACAAAATATTTCAAAAAACGCAATGACTTTAATATTGAATTTAACTACTAGATTTAAAAAAATAGAAAATAAATTCTTTAAATATTTAATAATGTAATTCTGTGGTAGCAGAAGGATTATCTATATTTAATAGCGATATTTTATATGTTTTTTATCAAACTATATTCATTCATTTGCGAATCAAACGGTCACTTTCAGTCGGAGTTAAGAAAAAGCTCGAGATAGACCCAAAAAACCCTTTTGCTTCTTATTATTTTGTCTGAGGTCTTAAGCCATCCCGAGGTTATTCTTTTTGTTCTTTTTGTTCTTTTTGTTCTTGTTGTTCTTTTTGATCTTTATTATCTTTGTCCTCTATTTTAACAGGAGCAGCAACTTTTCGAGGTTCTTTAGGATGATGAGCAGGAGATTTTCCCTCAACAAGCTTTTCATTGACATCAAGTAGATAATCATTACTTCTCATCAATTAAATTTTTTAGTTCGTCAAGGTGGTGTTTTATATTTCAAGATTCTTAAGGCTCTCTTCTAATTTTTTATTCGCATTTTTTAAAGAAATAAGGCTAATGATTTCTCTTTCCAGATTTTCAATTTTAACTTAGTAGTCTTTTTGCTTCTCATTAATATTTTTGGAGGTTTCTTGCATTTTCTTTTTTAGATCAATAATTTCATTGTTTTTAGTTTCTATGTTTTTTTTCAAAGAGTTGATCTACTAATTTTGGGAAAGACTTAATGATTCTTTACTATTTTTCAGTTACAGTTCTTTTTACTGATTTTCAATAACTTAGCTGAGCTCTCCATTATTATTTTATAATTCAATTATTTTTTATTGCCGTTATTAAAGTTATCTTTGAAGAGATTTTATTATTCTTTAAGTTTATTGTTCGATAATTTGATGCTGAGTAAGCATCTTCAAATGCTCTTGAACAGTTTTCTGCAGATCATTGATATGTAAATCTTTTTCAGATTATTTTTTTTACAATTCCTCAATTATATATTTGTATCCATTCAACTCATTTTTAAGGTGGGTAATAGTTTCATCTTTGATTTGACATTCTTATAATAAATCGTATATAGCATTGTCGTCAACCTTGGGCTCACTTTTTTATTTTTATTTAGCTTTTTCGATTTATAAATGAGCGTTTTCTCCTTAAATTTGATGAGTTAGATATTAGATAACTATTGTTTGTGCAGTTTTTTATTATTACAGTGAAGAAATCTTATTCAGTAATTATTCCAATCTGTTATTAATTGTTTATTTATCTTATTCCAATTAGATATTCCAATCTTTAAGTTTGCGAATTTCTTATAGATAAATGACAATGTTTTTATTTGTCTCCTCAGATCGCTTTTTCTAAAGACTAATATGCTATCTCAATTAAGTAATTATATTTTATTTTTCTTATATTTATTGTAAAAGTTCCTCCATTTCGCCTTCAATATCGCGATCTTTAACATCTTCTGTTTCTAATATATCTTTCTATTTTTCCTCAAGTTTAAAAATTATTTAAGCGAGTTCTTCTTATTTTTAAGTAAGCTTGATATAAAGTTCACTTTAAGTGGTTTATTTGATGGTCAATTTTTCTTATAATAGTTTGATATTGTGCTATTTTTATTGCACTGTTCGATTTAATATATCGACTAACGATGTAAGATCTTATATTTAAGTGGATAAATGACTAAATTAAACTAATTTGCCGTGTAGATGCTAAACTTAATAGTTTCTACTCTAAACTTCTTCATTTATAAGTTTAAATCTTTCTTATAAATTGATGAGAGTGCTTTACTTATTCTTTAAATCATCTTTGAGACTTATTACTTCTTCATTCAAAAGCGCATTTTTTGCGAGTAAATTTTACTATTAATGATTTTCTTGCTATTTCAATAAACTCGAAATATTTTACATATCATTTCGAAGTTAATCGATTTATATCTGTTTTCCATTTACAATTTAATTTAAATTTTATATCTGTCGGGTACTCAATGCAATGCATTGCTATTGATTCAAAATTTAATGAGATTTTTTACTGATCAATTACTATGTTTAGGCAAGGATTAAATTTTTGTGCCCAATTTCTACCTCTTTGCTCAATATTAAGTCATTCATGGAAGCGTTCTATTATTTTAGTTTTTATAGTTCTGATTTATAGTTGTTGATTTAGTCCTCCATACTTTAAATGACTTCTTCTGCTTAATTCTTTTCTGTCTTTGAATCTTCAATTTCATTCTTGAGGGATTCAATTAATTCAGTGAGTTCACTTTTCTATTTCTTCAATTCCTATATTAGCTTGTTATTGCCTATTTAACTTTAATTATTGTGGTTTTATAATTATGAAATTCTTATATTGACTTCAGTAATAAGCTGAGAATATTTCTGCAATTCATTTTGTAATTATTCAACTTATAAATTTGCTCTTTAATGTTCCTATCTCAAAGCTGTTAGCTTGTTTTGCTGATCATCTCGAAACTAAAATTCCTATTCCTCCGAGGAGGTAATTTTTTGAGCCAACGTGCTTATAATGTCTTTAATATCTTCTTCTGATTTTCTCAGAATGGAAAATTACATTAATTGTTCTTGTATAATGCTGTTCATATTTCCTTTAAGTTCAGTTTCCTTTTATTCCCTCTACTTTTGCCATTGTTTCAAGCAGTCATTCTCTGCAGTTATTTGCTATAGCTGTAAATTGGTATCATCCAGCAATAAGAGAAGCTCACTATTTTATTCCTCTTTTTATGCCACTATCTGATTTAATTCTTTTTATTTAGTGAAGTGGAATTCTTGTAAACGGCTCGCTTCTTTGTCCAATTGATAATTTGCTTATTCCAGTTCTTATTTCAATCTTTCTTATCTTTGTGTTGACTGTTCTAGCTCTTGTTTGAATATTTTAATTTTTTTATCAAAATTGTTCTAAATATTTTTGATTCTCATTTGCTACTTGCTGATCAACTCTTCGTACTTGTCCTTTTGATTAATAAACTTTAACTATAATAATTTGACTTGGTTATAATTTTAATCCTTCTCATCTCGCAGCATTCTCAACTATTTTTAATTTTATTTCATCCTTTTCTCCATTTAAATTCCTTTGAATTGATTCTTTTAGTAGTTTTACAGCAAATCTTAAAGGTCGTTCTGGAATTTTATTAAATTTTAATTTTTTATATTTAGTTATCTTTACAAATCGTTGACTTTGTCAGCCAGTTATTATTTGTCCTATTGAAGGCTCATCATGCTTTAGTTTTGACTATTTATTTGAGAAGACTTTGACTTAATTTTAGAAAGGTAGGACTTGTTAAATTTGTCTTCTTGTTTAAAATGCTATAACCTTTTGTTGAGTTTATCGCATTACAACTACATCTGCAAACATTTTGATTCCGCTTCTTCCTTTGCCATTTTATATGTCTAAATCAAACTTTTTAAACGAGTCACGCTTCGATTTAAACTGATATTCTCATTGAAGGAATTATTTTTTACTGTGCTAATAACTTCCTTGCTCTACAGATATTTTCGATGAAGATTACTATAACTTCGATTCACAACTTAGAGACGATCGAGATGGGTCTCAGTTATTGAAGTTATAATATCAGAAAGCTATAGAATAGTTGCTGTTTGAGAATGAAGAGTTTCATCTTCTATCTTCACTGGTGATTATGACGCTTCTATGCTTCTGTTTAGTTGCAGTTCCTTTTCAAAGATGTCATTAAGAAATCTATTTTACTGATAGAGTGCTTCTTCAAATTATCGATTTAGGCTCTAATGTGAACTCATGTTTTTAATATTTTTTACATAAAGGTTTTACTTTTCTTCATAATATTTCAGCTGAGATTAGGTCTTTGCTTTTTATTTTATTAACTATGAGTTTAAATAATCATTCTTTTTATGCAATGAATTTTCAATCATTTCCAGAGATTGCTTTAATTCATTATTTTACAATTGTAATTAGAAATTTACTTTCTTGAGCTATTATACTTTGATTTGAAGTTATTTATTATTCTTTACATATTTCTAGTCTATTTTATTTTTTTGATTTTCATCCTTATGAGTTGATTATATTTGATTAAGCAATTTCTTACATTGATCTGTCAGCTGCTAGTTACTATTTCTCATTGTTTCAGTATTTCTTCTCAAAAATTCGCTTTAATTAGTCAACTAAATAATTTTTTACGACTGCTGCTGAGATTATTGTTTGAGGAGTTTATTGTTAACCTCCAAAGCTGAAAGTTTCTTGAGAAGATTCAGTTTTTATTCTCTCATTTAATCAATTACTTTCAATTGAGATTCTTCCTCGTGTATAGCTTCATTAAAATGGCTTACTCTAGAAGCAGTAATTGATTTTTTTTGTATGATCCTACTTTTACTTATTTTTTATAATCCCTCTGAAAGAGATGATGGCTCGTTTAATTGTCTTAATACATTTTACATAATCTTCAGTTGCTTATTCTATCCAGTAAGCATTTTGCTCCATTTTTCAACCATTTTGCTTTAGTATTGACTAATTTATTGAGAATAAGATAGGATATTTTCGGAGAATGAGATAAATTCATTCAGTTATTAGAGACTATGCACTTTCACAGAGTGTGAAGGCTTGTCATATGTTCCTCTTTGAACTCTTTCCAATAATTCAGAGTATTCATGATTTATTTTTTCAACAATTACTGCGAAATTAATGG
>Ga0302186_10000179_pt1 | contig 58133 bp, 56 predicted proteins | sample II_Bog_E1_2_FD_198782 | JGI IMG/M metagenome (GOLD analysis project Ga0302186, IMG submission 198782) | Peat permafrost microbial communities from Stordalen Mire near Abisko, Sweden - II_Bog_E1_1 | ecosystem: Environmental > Terrestrial > Soil > Wetlands > Peat | place: Sweden: Abisko...
ATTTTCACGAAAAATTTTTTTCTTTTTTTTTTTTTAATACCAAAATTATCCTTTTTTTTATTACGTAAATAATGTTTTTTTTTCCTTCTCTTATTAATTTCTTTTTATTTCCAATTAGGATGTTTTCCTTTTATTAATTCTCTCCCAGTATCATCTTCTTTTGTCATTTTATGAAAAGGGCTGATTTCATGAATGCCACTCAAATATTTATCATTAACTTTCACGGGTATATTCTCTAAAGGGATTTCTTCAGATTTAGGTTCAGATCTTAATGTTAAAGTAGCTTGTCTTTTTTTAAGGGCATCAAAAATCTCAGCTGAAAACTTCTCCTTTAAATGTCTCTTTGTTAAAATGGAGCTTTTTGCCATAATTGCAGTATTCACTGATCCAATGAAACTGATAATAGTGGAGATCAAAGTATATAGAACAACAGGATTGATGGCAGCTTCTGATAAATAGACCATTTGTATAATGAATTGTGGGATATTCGAAATAAGACATTTCGAAACAGAGGAAACCATGATTTGTGGAACATAATTCCTGCCTATTTTCGTGGCGTTTTTCGTTGATAATAAATCCAGACAATAACCAATAGTTTTGAAACTAGTGAGATATGATAAAGTCGAGAATTTGTTGATGTTTTCATTGGCAATGCCGATTTTTTCCTTGGAACTAATGAAGGAATTATAAGAAAAAAACAACAATTGAATGATATTAGAGGCAAATATCGCGATAATTACACTGAGACAAGCATAACCGAGTTTGTCTTGTCCAGAATGGAATAATTCGATACAAAATTGCACATCAGTGAAGAAATCGTATTTTTCTAAAATGCTTTCACTCAATAACGGAAGATAATATTTCAAAGAAAACTTATTTAATAAGTTCTTTGGTTTTTTGCTACTACTTTCATTGATATTGGATTTATCATTGACAATTTTGATGATCCTGAGGATGCAATTGGTCTCTACAAAAAAACTGATCAATGCATATATTCCAAAGAAAATATTGCAATAATATTTAAACCATATAGCTGGCACGACAGAAATGATATATACCAATAAGAGATTCACATAATAGAAAGCCATAATCCTTTTTGCACCTAAATATTCATTCAAAACATTGACATTATAGTTAAATTTAAATTTGTGGATCTCCTTTTCCTTCGGATCCTCAGCATATCCCAAAACAAAATTGGCCAAATCTTGTTGCCAAGTCTTTTTCTTCTGATTTTCTCTTTTCACTAATACTTTGTTTCGCTTGAACTTCGAAAAAAGCCATTCCATTATAGTAGTATTCGCCTTTTTGGAATAAATGATCGCAAATCTTATTAATAACATTATCATCTTGATGAAATTGTCTAAGATATAAGGCACTAATAAACAATAATATAGGATTATCCTCATTTTATAAGTCCATTTTTTCATTTCCTTTTGTTTCTTTTCCTCTTCTTTCTTCAAACAATCCATCAAAATAGATGATTCCAACATAATTTCCTTCCTTTTCGGCCTTTTGCATTTGATGTTTTCAACCCCTTCATGAGTGCTCCAATCCTTATGACATCTATTGCAAACTTCCTTCTCACATGTGAAACAATATTTCTTCTTCGCCCAGAAATATTCCCTTATCTTCAATAAAATAAAATTACCTAACCCGTTATCCAAAATATATGTGGTCGAATTAGAGGATCTATAATCTAAATCTAATTCAATGGTTGGACCATAAAAAACAGGAGTAATAGTGTTATTCATCGTATCAGTTCGTCCAAATACTAGAGAACTGGCCAAAGGAGAACATTCAGCCAATGGAATGAAGGATTTCGGCTTGCTTTTAGGATTCAAAGTCTGACTACAATAAGCCAATTCAAAGGAAACATAAAGATATTTCAATCCCACGTTGGTGATTCTTTTATTATTGCTGAGATTTATTGAGAGATTCGATTTGATCTTATGGATTTTCCTGAGAATTAAAAAATCACTATACATCAAACAAAAGTTATCACCCAGATTCAAACCTGATAAATCAATTTTTCTTATTGCGGGAAGAAATTGGATGATTTTCATAATAAGATCCCCATAATAATCATCTAAAGTATCCAATTCGAAAGATTTGAATGCCATTTGGGTTTTCTCATAGAAATTCAATAGGACCGAATCATCATAAGAAGAAAACTCCGTTTCCTCAATGTTTTTCAATTTCTCAACATCCTTCATTTCAAAGAATTTATTATGATAAAATTCCAATGGAGATTTCAACTTGAAACTCTGCCAATATTTCATCAGAAATTTCTGGATGTTGCTTTTGCAAGACAAAGAACATAAATTCAAATTATTCTGCAAATTAATCTCATTGAAAGTATAGATCTTCCATTCGCAAATTTCTTTGATTTTCACGAATCCTAACTCATCTCCGCTTTTTTTCCGATTTTCATTCCCATCATTCTGCTTTCTATCAGTCATATAATAATATAACAAACCTAAGGTTTCGATCCCCAAATATTTTCCGAACCTTGTATGCTTCAAAATATAGCTTGGTATTAATGAAGGCACATTAAGAATCAACGATTTCTGGAATAAAATGTTGATGAAATCAGCGAAAATTGTCTCATCTGAATGTGAAGTCAAGATATTTTCCAAGATTTCCGGGGACAATAAAGCCAAAAGCGATGGACATAAACATAATTTCATGAGGAATTCACGATATCTAGTGAAATGATATTTGTTTTCATCTATGAATTCGGCTAAATCCTGATCAAAAGCCCAATCATTGGATATCAGATTGCTGAGTTCTTGGTTTTTGCTGTTTTCTTGACATAATTTAGAAAAAGCCTGCATTTCATGTTTATATTGATATTTCGAAACATTGATGGAATTAAATTCGCATTCTGTCAATAAAGAATTGAAGATTTCGCTATCGAATTGTTGATTTGAAAGGATTTCCCTATTGAAAATATAAAGATTCCAATTTCTTTGAGCTTTTAATAAGAAAATTCCCTTCCAAAAGTTGGAATGAAAAGGCACGAGGAAATTCGAATGGAAAGTGAAAGTCGTTGATGAATAGATTTTCGCGAGATTTTCTAAAAGTATTTCCTCGAAATTCTCTAAATCCAATGAATAATGCACATCATTGAGATTTAATGAGATATTATTGAATAATCGTGAAACAAATGACAAATTATCGAAAAACAACGACATTGCTGCGAAATCGTCGAATTCCGATCTTTTAATGAATTTTAAATTAAAATTTAAAGAAAATCAACTTGTTAAAATCGATATTCAAAGAATTGAAAACTCTCTTATATGTTGAATATATGTCTTCAACACCATTTTTCAAGATATTTGCCTCAGCTGAGGCTTGAAGGTCCACGATCTTTATATGCACAATACCATCTTCTTCATCTATAAGGAAGTTTTCATCCTTATAGAAGTTTAATCGAGGGAATTTTTGCAAGATTTCCTGGGAAATCAAAGAAACTAAATTAGACACTGTTTTTATCTTTAAAATTCCTTCAGATGGAAGAATTTCAGTCATATTTCTATAAAGAAGAATCTAATTTCATATATATTTTTTATGCTTTTACTCATTAACTATGAGCTCCAAAGATGATAAATCTTGAAGTTTTGATAAATTGGAGAAAAAACTGATGATTCCTTTCATGTTAACCGAATTTCTAATAAGGAAACACAAACAATATTTTAATTTCAAAATTAGTAAAAATTTTACCTTTGCAAATCCAATGACAAAGCTGATAAATTACTCAACCCTGAAATGCTTCTTCCCAATTCTTTGATTCCATCATTTTCCAGATTATTTCTAAAAACAAATCCAAACAATTTACAAAAACAAAACGAAACCCAGATAAGTTCAATTTTAATCTGACTAATCCTCTGAGTTTTTTCAAGATCTTGGCGATATAAGTCGCGCTTTGATTTTCGAACTGTTTCTTTTTCCTTGTGGCGCTTTTCCTCCAGAATTCCTTCTTTTTATAAACGGAAACCCTGTTTTTTGCTGAGTTGTTGTCATTCAATCCGACATCAATTGAATATGATTGAGAGCCTGCAACAAAATGAGGTGCAATTGAAGGTCTTCCAATAAAAGTTGGGTTCATATTGAGTTGAGTGGGATATGATGAATCTTTTCTGAGATTTTGTAGGCCGAAACCTTTTTTGAAGGGAGATGGAGATGAAAAACTATCTCTTTTTGGATTGATTTGGTCAGGGGGAAGACCAAATCGAGAGGGTGATAGATTGTTTTCCTTTATGATATGCGGGCTAATGTTGGTTTTTATTTCAGCTATTTCATCAGGGGTTTCGTTTCCGATTTTATCATCCAGAAATTCCTCCATCGTATTATCAGATCTAAAGAAAAAAAAATTAGAGAAATTTATAAGATTTTAAGAAAAAATTGTTAACTTTTCTAAATTTATCTCTAAAGATTTCAGATTGTATAAATGCTCTAAATTTAATGCTAATTCCTCGATTGCATTGTCGGAGAAAGAATGTCTATTAAATATTAATAAAGAAATAAACAATAATTTATTGTCTTAACTCTTGAATTATCAAAGAGAGGCAATTCAAAGAATCCAGACATTTAAGCCCTTTCCCTAAAGATACAAGTCCATCATCTAAAATCAGATTTCTTTTTGAAAGAAAACATATAATAAAAATCTGAAAATTTTATAAGTAATTAAGTAATAAACCCGGTTAATATAAGTTTCAATTCTTTTAATTTGGAGAGTTTCTTGAACAATTTTTCCAAATGCAAGGTGCCTGAATTATCAAATTTGCAACTAAAAATTTATAATGGTTCGAAAATATTTTAGATTTATTCAAAAACTGTTGCAAATTCAAATGCAAATTCCTCAAATTAACATGTCCACGTAACCCCTTTGTTAAATATTTCATCCCTTCATTAGCGATCATCGTATCCTTTAAATTAAGTTCTAAAATGGTCAATTTCTTCAGATTCGCAAGAGCCTTCCCAAGCATTTCAGAACCTTCTTCCTCAAGATTCACTCTTTTTAAGAAATTTATTAGAAAATCAATCTATTTAGAATTTAGATTGAATTTCACCCTTGTAAATTGAGATTAATTTCAAAAAGGTCGGTCATTTCGCGAAAATATTTCGAAAGGCCTTTAAAGGAATTTGGAAAGGCATTATCTGAAAGATTAAGATTTAAGCTTTTGAGATTTTTATTCGAGAAGATTGAGCAAAAAAATTGAGTCAGTTCCTTTGTAAATGAATTTCTGAAGAGAAATTTAATATTAATCTATTTTTTATTGCACTAACTTCTCCAAATTCAAGGTCAGGTTTTCTAATGTTTTCAAAGACCAGAAGAATTTCTCAAGGATTTTCAGAGCGGCGTCATCCAATTTTGACCTTTTCAATTAATTGTTAAATTAAATATATTAGATTAAGTTAACCTTTTAAAGTTTAACTCCATATTTACCAATTTCTTTAAATTTTCCATATAACCAAAAAGGTAAGTGATTCCTGAAATGTTGAATTCGATCTTGAATAAAACAATCAAAGTTGTCAAGTTTTTGAATTGTTTGAGCTGTTTGAAAAGATTATTGATGCCTTCTTGGGTGATTTGGTTCCTAAACAAATATTTATCATTAATCCTTATAATAGTTTTAAATCAATTTTTCTAACCCTTTGAGGTCTATCTTACAAGATATCAAATCATTTAATTCTCCAATGTTTTTAGAGAAGCTCTTCATCCCAGCATCAGTGATTTCTTTTGAACTTTAGAATAAAATAAACATTTGAGCTGGAAAGAAAACGGGCGGTTTACTTAAAAAAGTTCATGTTCAAATCCTTGACTTTCCATCCAAAATCGAATACCTTTGAAAGTTCAGAAAGCGCAGCGTCATTGCAAACATTGCTTTAATTTAGAACTCAAAATTATATATTTTCTTCTTTAATTTACTTGGACCAATTAAATTCAAAAATCGTGACAGATTTAATAGTTTGAAGGGCTTTGCTGATGATTATGAGGCTATCTGAATTTAACTTAGAACTTTTTATTCACCAAAAATCATTCGAATTTTTAAATTTTTTATATTGAACCTGCTTAAATCTAAACGGAGTTCAGTACAATTTGACAACAATATGAAATTCTTTGAGATTTCTTCTATGATTTGTATCTTATTGAAATTCAAACTAAAATATGTTTTATTTTGAAACGAATCAGATTATCATTCACTTTTTCAATGTCAGATGAAACACCTTGATTTGTCTTAAATTTGATAGAGATTTCGTCAGAAATGTGAACCCTTTTTCAGTGATATATGAACTTTCGAAATTTAAATTTAATTATATTAGCATAAAAACATTTACTATGCTAGATTCAGTTTGAAGATTTCCACCTTATTTAAAAAGGACAAAGATCGGCAAAACCATTCTAACTGTTCATCCGAAATTTTTGTGCTGGAAATAAAATGTTTAAAAAATTGTTTTTTTTTTCAATTTTTTCGACTTTGCTAAAATGAGATTGACATTTTTCAGATTTTTTAATGTACTCAAGGCGACAAATAATTCCTCTGCTAAGTTTATCTCATTTCTAACAACAAATGCCAATAAATAAACTCTGAATTTAAAAAAAAAAAGGGACCTTTCCAAATTAACTCGCAAAGCTTCCAAATTCAATAAATCATAAAGTCCATTTGAAATTTCTTTGAATTCAGGCTCATTTAAAAGCATCCTTAAATTCGTTAAAATGCTGCTTACAAATAAAAATTTACCATGAGAAATCAAGATCGCATTTTGTTTTATTTTTGAAACTTAATAAGTAAATTCTGATGATAGAAGCCCTCAAATTGATGATGCCGGCAAAGTATTTTGAAAAATTTCTGGCCAGGCTCGAATTCAATTTTTTCCTAAAAAAAAAACTTGATTTAAAAGTTCACAGATATGAAAAATTCAAACTGTGCGAAGACAAAATTAAGATTATAGGATTTTGAGCTTCTCGATATGATTTTATCTTTCATTTCCTTGATTAAAAAGTCCAGATCAACGAGATCTGTGATCGTGATTTCACTAATCAGCTCCGAATTGTTATTTTCAATCATTTTATTAATTAACGATAGCTAAAACAAAATTTTTTTATAATTTGAATTCAATATATAAGAAAATAAAATCGTCGCGCCCCAAAAGAAAAAAAAAAAGCATTCTTCTAATTTCCTCTAAAATATAATTTGAATTCATAATATAAGAAAATAAAATCGTCGCGCCCCAAAAGAAAAAAAAAAGCATTCTTCTAATTTCCTCTAATCATTTTTAATTTCAATAATTTCATATAATACTCTAAAAAGTTTTAAAACAACTCATCATATATATTAAAACCATTTTTAAAATAGATTATGGCCATGGCATTGAATCCTCATTCTGATGAGTTGACTCACAACGCCTTTTTAACTGATCGTGAACTCAATGATCTGGAAACTTTTTTGAATAAAAAGCAGGAACATGAGACTGAGAAACATGTTAAAATAAATATAAGATCCTCAATGATAAATTCGACAAATCGGTTGCCCCTGAAAGAAATCGAAGATGATGATCCGGATTACATTTCGAATTTGATCGTGATGAATGATATGAAAGAAAAAGAGAATCGAAGCATTTTTTCCGTGGATCCTGGATTAACCCTTGATCATGAGAATGTCTTCAGTAGATATGATATGCCCTTTTTCACAAATAAGGTCACATTTCGGGATAAATTCGATTTCGGAAATATGATGATTTCATCAAGAGAAAAGGAAGAAAAGGCGAAAATGGAAGAAAGCGAGATTGAGGACATACCCATTTGCAAGGATAAAGAAATGGTGAAAATTTTACAAATAATTAGAAAGGTTATAAGTTTAGGCTAGAATTTAAGGAGAAAAACCTTTACTATTATGAAAATGAATGCATTTGAGCTGCTTATTAAGAAGGAAAACGAGGCTTTGAATAATAATAATGAATACAATTTCATTTTCCATGATAGAAAGTATTTGGTAAATAATAAATAATTAAAGAAAACAGGTTAATTTCAATTCTTTTAGTTCGCCAAGAATTCGCTTTTTCTTTTCCCCAAAAACAATAAGTTCCGGAATTTCTTGTTATGGATCTTGACTTCAAAGTAATGATTTCTTCAAGTCATTTTCTTTATTTCAAGCCATTTAATATTATTTCAGCGAATTCCTTTGGACTAAGCTCACAGTTTTCTTGATAAATATGATAGCCTTTATGATGTATGATTATCAATATCGAATGTATCAGAGTGAAAATTCTGATTCCACTCTTAACATTATTTCTCGATATTATATGGAGTTTTTCTGTTATAGTTTTTTCTCTTTGGAGGTTATAATTGGAATAATAGGAATGGGTGCGTTTTTAGAACCAGGCAGTTATTTGAAGGATCCATGGAGATTAATTTATACCATTGTTTTATTAATAAGTTGGTCGACTTATTTTCCAAACAACTCCATTCAAGAAATTTGTATGTGCATAAGATTATTAGGACCGATCAGGATTTTGAATCTCTATGAACCTCTCAAAACCAATCTCAACAGTTTCATCATAGCGTTAACATCTGTTTATAAGATTTTCCTGGCAATATTTGTCTTGATGTATTTCTATGCATTGGTTGGAATGTATCTTTTTTATGGACTTGAAGAAAATCGATGTAGGACTACTGAATTACCAATTGGAGATCAATGGACAATCGAAGATGATAGTTTTACATTTTGTGGAAATTGGAATTGTCCTGTTGGGTATTTAACTACTTTTTGAATTAAATTTATGATATACCATTTCATTTTTAAGGTATTGTGGCAACCCTGCTGATTATAATTTACCATTGAATGAGGCTGAAATTTCAAACATGACAATCGATCTGAATTATGGGATGACTCGATTTAGCAACATTGGTTGGTCATTGATGTCGATGTTTCAATTCATTACTGCTATTGGATGGTCATCGATCATATATAGCGTATTATTAGCTTTCTTCATTTTTAAAGTTTTTCATCAAATTAGTATTGGAAAGCTACAAATAATGTTGTCTGCATCATCTTTTTTACAACCATTTTGATTTTCGGGTAATAAATTATTCAATTTTGGCATATGATCAATAAAATTATAGGGGCTTGATTTGTACAAATGTCCTTCTGGCAAGTTTATATGAGAACTTCATCAGTGCTTCCTCCATAAAGGAATCCTTGAAAAAAGATCTGAATAAGAAACTTTCGGTTAGCAGTAGTGGTTCCGTCGAAAATCTAATTAATCTTAAGGTTTTCAATTCTTTTCAACGAGTGGCAATATCCTCCCCAGCGAAAAGCTCTAAATCAAAGCGTTCAGTGGTTGAGAAACTCTTCAATTTCCGATTTTATGAGAGATCTTTGAATAATTTCATAACTGTGAACAACAATGAGGAGAAATTCATCATGAAATTGAGGGGAAAACTAGTTTACTTCTTCCATTATAATGATTATTGGTTAACTTTCCTTCATTCAATCATCTTAATCAATATCATAATACTTTCTCTGGATCGATACCCCATTGATGAATCGATGTCCGAGACTCTGGAACTGCTCGATTTCCTGATTTTCATCATTTATTTCTTCGAAATTTGCTTAAAACTAATAGTTTTCGGTCCTCTCTTATATTTCAAAAGCGGGTTCAATATTATTGATTTCATAATTGTGGTTTTGAACGCATTGGAATATATTTATCAAGCCGTGAAATTAAACGATGAAACACAAATCCCGCATGATTTCATGCAATTCTTAACAACTAACAGCCTGTTCGGTAATTTCATCAAAACCATCAAAGTCATCAGGCTTTTTCGTTCGATGTTTTATTCAGAGTTATTTCGGACCTTCGCTTTGCTTTTGAATGGTTTGGTAGGATCATTATATCAATTGAAATATTTCAGTGTCATTTTAATAGCTCTAACATTGCTAATAAGTCTTATTGGAAAGGAAATCTTCGCTTATAGGATTAAATTCATTGAGGAAGATGGACCCAATCTTGTGGCAAATCTCAATGATGATGGTTTTGAGCCGAAAATAAATTACGATACTATAGGAGATTCTTTAATTGGAACCATTACTGGGTTATATAATGAAGAATGGCAGATAGCGATGTTTCAACTTTACATCGGATTAGGTTATAAATCCTTATTGTTTTATTACCCTTTGATCATATTCGGACAAATGACATGCATCACCTTATTTTCAGCTCTTTTTCTAAACGCGTTCATTAAATATATCAAGAAGAAAATGATGAACGTGGACAATTTCAAGAGTCTCAGCTTAAATAATTTCAAGGTGTCCGTTCAAGCTTATATAAAGAAATTCGGAAAAATCTTCGAAAAAAAAAGGCATTCCTCACGTTTCCCCCATCCGCCACATTATGAAAACAGAGCCAGCGTTTTATTTGGAAACGCCTTTAAAAGTGGAGATTATCTCAAGAAAGTGAGAGATTCCCATTTCCAACGCATCAGCATGCTTAATAGTCTTCCAATCAAACATTCACCTCCATCCTCACGAAAATCTGGAATTGAGATCAGAAGTCCTCATGCTCCTGATAAAAGTGGATATAAATGTGAAATGTTGAATGAAAATGAGATGTTTTTCTTTAAAAATCGTGTTTCCGAATTCTTTGGCGAAATCCTCGGCCATCGGTATTTTGAAAATTTCATGCAATTGATGACTATTGCTTCAATGGTGGATCTAGCTTTGGACACTCCAATTACAGATCCTGATTCGAATGAAATTAAGGTTTTGGAAGTTCTTGAAAATATCTTCATTTCAATGTATATTTTGGAATTTGTTTTGAAAGTCATGATTTTCGGGGCTTTTACAGGAAAGAAGAGTTATTTTCAGGATTCTTTTTATAATTTCTTGGATTTCATAAATGTCATATTATCGATAGCATCATTATTCGAGAATAAAAGACTTCATAGAAATCTTCATATGTGCAAAATCATCAGATGTTTCAGGGTAATCAAATTCGCTAGAGTCATGAATAAAGATATGCAGATTTTATCCAATGCTTTGGTTCATGCATTTCCCAATATTATGAAGCTGTTATTGTTTTTGGTGGTTTTCCTATTCATTTTCAGCATATTTTCCATGAAATATCTGAAAGGAATAATGTACGAATGCGATAATTTAACCATGGAAGAAAAGAATATCGAACAACTAATCCAAACGAAATTCGATTGTTTCGATTATGGGGGAAATTGGATCAATCATGATTTGAATTATGATAATATAATAAACGCCTTCGTGTCTTTATTTCAAATTGTCTCTGGTGAGGGATGGAGCATATTAATGTAATATAAATATAATATATAAAGATGGTTTTTGTTTAGAAAATCTATTGATTCTTTGATTTTTTAAGGTTTTATGTCATTGATTCAAGGGATATTGATGAAGAACCAGAGATAGGATATAATAAGACATGGGCTATTTTTTTCATTGTGTTGTTTTTTATTGGGAGAATATTATTATTGAATATGTTTGTTGGGATAATTATAGAAAATATCATGATGATAAAAAATCATGAAGGTTTTTCTAATCAAAAAAATAACAATTAAATTTATTAATTTTTAATAGAAAAAATGGACACTTTGAATGATGAGCAAAAGGAATGGGCACATATCAAGGCGAATATATTGAAAATGAAGCTACAAAGAGTCAAAAGGCGGTTTTTCAAAAATAAGATAATTATATCTATCCTTGATATATTCAAAAGCAAAATAGTTTCCTTATTTTTCGATTTGGTCATAATCTCAAATATCATCCTCATCACGATTTTTTGGCATAGACAAGATCCAGATCTATTTAATATCCTCAATAAAATCAACCAATGTTTTGTCTTAATAATTTCTGTGGAGACTTTTGTTGAAATCATGTATCATGGACCATATTTCTTTAACAAATTCACCAGAATATATGATTTTCTAATCGTTGCGATTTCTCTCACGAACATTGGACTACAAACACAAATTATTTATTATCCAATAAAGTTCACAAATCAACAATTTCATTTTTATCGGGTTTTCAATGGAGTAGCCAAAGGGTTTCAAGTGACTAAAATAAAGCGGATGTTACGGAGATTCCAATCGATCAAACAATTCAAAAAGACCATTTCCAACATAATGCCGATATTTTGGAGCTTGCTTTTATTCATTTTTCTGATTTTATATATGTATTCAATCGTTTTTTTGAACACTTTTTGCTTTTTGAAACCAAATATCACAATAAATGGTTATGATGTGCATTTTCGGAATTTTGTGATGTCATTGTATATAAAAATTCTTTATAAAATTCTAAATGTTTTTTATTTCTAGATATACTTTACTTAGAATCTCTCTGGGAGAATTATGGTATTTAATTCTTTCAGATAGCGCAAGAGCCATAGCTCCTAACAACATATGTTTTCAAGTGTCCAATTATGAAGAGTTTCAGAAATATGGATTCATGGGTTGCGGCACCAATTTGGCTTATGTTTACTTTTTCCTTTTTCATCTTACTTTTTCTTTGATTCTATTCAATCTTTTCATTGCTGCGATTATCACTGCTTATGATGAAGAAGCCAAAGCTCAGAAAAACGCTGTTTCTAGATATCAATTGGATGATATTAAGAAAAAATGGAAGATTTTTGATCCAGACGCACATGGATTTTTAAATTATAAGAATTTTTGGCAGTTTTCTTCACAAATTGCACTTGTTTTGGGAGTAAAATCAGATGATTTATTGGATATCAATAATAAAAAGGATTTCTTGAAAACATTGAAAATACCAATTTATGAGAATTTGAATCATAAAATTTATTGTTATAAGTTCCATGATGTTGTCATTGCCCTTTGCAAAATGTCGGTTATTTTGCGATATGGTGTCATAAAGTAAAAAAACATTCCTGTTTTAATTATTTTCATTTTAATAATTTTGTTTAAGTCTGGAAAAAGATGAATTCGAACCAGAAATCATGAAAAATGAGAAAAGGTTACATCCTGAAAGAAAAAAAACTCTGGATTCTTTTCCGAAATTGAAGAGATTTTTCAGGTTCTGTGACCAAGGAAAAAAAGAGAATTTTATGAAAACCCCATATTATAGTGGTGATATGGCTTCCATTATTGTGGTTCAAAGAAGAGTCAAATATTGGGTCAGAAAATTGTAAGAAAGAACACTCATTTTATTATATAAAATTATAATTTTTTTCATAGAAAATCAAAAGATTCAGCTGGTGTTAGAGGGGGTGAGGATGATGTTGATATAATATTTGATATTTTAAAATTAACACGAGCTGCTTTGAGACATAAACATTTGACTATATTGCAACAACAAAAACAAGAGAGCATTAAAACTGAAGTTAACAACAATAACGCTGATTCTGATAGCAAATTGGATAAAGCACCAATAGTAGAAGGAGAAAACAATTGTGAGACTGGAAGAGCCTTGATTGTGAATTTTACAGAAGAATAAAGGAAAAAATCATTAAATTTTTGGTTAAGATTTGCTTTAATTTGGTTTCCTTATAAACAAACATATTATTTACTTTTTCACCTTTTTAAAGTATTTTTGCTAACATTAAACTTTGAAATGCTTGAATTTGTCGATTTTAATACTAATATTTTTATTTCATAATTACAAATGGATGATAATGTCTTTGATGAAATCGATGCATCTATAAATGTAATTTGGGTTTCAACGACTGCTTATTTAGTTTTTTTTATGCAAACGGGTTTTTCCTTCTTGGAAGCAGGCAACATTCGTTTTAAAAACATTCAAAACGTCTTGGTAAAAAACCTGCTATCAGTCACTTTGGGCACGATAATTTATTGGTTAGTCAGTTTTGGTTTTTCCTTTGGAGACTCCAATGATTTCATAGGAACCAATTATTTCGCTTCTGATGGAATGGAAGCAAAAGGGTTGTTTCCATTATGGTTGTTTCATTGGGCTTTTGCCTGTGTATGTACTACGATTGTAAGTGGTGCTACAGCCGAAAGAATAAACATCTTTCCTTATATTGTTATAAGTTTATTCATGACTGGATGGATCTACCCTGTTGCAGTTCATTGGAATTGGGGAAAGGGGTTCCTCTATCAATGGGGATTTAAAGATTTCGCTGGAGGTGGCAATGTGCATTTGGTTGGCGGGATTTCTGGACTGATATTGAATTTGATGTTGGGACCAAGAAAAGGTCGTTTTTTGAGGAAATCTGAAGAGGAGTTCATACCAAATAATATAGGATATATCGTGTTAGGAAGCTTTATTTTATGGCTTGGGTGGTATGGGTTTAATTGTGGCTCAACTTTATCAGCAGTGGGAGTAAATTCGGGGTTGATTGGTAAAATTGGAATGAATACCACCATTTGTGGAGGAGCAAGTGCCTTGATAACGTTTTTTATGACATATGTTGATTTAAGACATACCAGCAACAGATTCAATATCCCTGAATTCTGTAATGGATTATTGTCAGGATTAGCATCAATAACTTCTTCTTGTAATCAGGTCGAACCTTGGGCTGCTTTTGTTATTGGATTGGTAAGCGGAATAGTATATTTCGTGTTTAGAAAAATCTTGTTGAGGTATAAAATCGATGATCCTCTTAGTGTTTTTCCTATTCATTGTTGTTGTGGAATTTGGGCTTTAGTTGCAAATGGATTTTTTAATATATATTCAGGAGTGTTTTATGGTTATGGTGGACATTTTTTTGGAATTCAGATAGTAGGAGCTGTTTTGTTTTGTTGTTGGTCATCCTTTTGGACTTTAGTGATCGTTCTGCCGTTTAAGATGTTAAATATATTAAGAATTAGTGAGAGCGAAGAAGAAATTGGGAATGATTTATCAAAACATGGAGGTTATGCTTTCCTTTTAGATTTCGATAAAGTCAGAGGATTAGATGACAATGAAAATCCCATAAAAGTTACTATGATGGAAGAGATTAAAAAAAGAAAGAACAATGATTTGAAAAATGAAGCAAACTTAAACATGCAAGGGGAAAAATAATATTAGAAATTTTATTTAATTTCAAAAATATAAATTAATATATATTTTAGCTGTATTTTTCTCAAACAATAGCATTTTAAACGGTTTTTTTTATATTAATTGGAGCAAATTTGATGATCCAAGCCTAATTATTATGTTTACAAGGAATTTGGGAATTACTCTATTAGAAACTATGTTTTATGCAAATTTAAAATGAAATTTTTCTTCTTCATCGTTTAAGGAAAATATAAAAAATAATACGAAAACTACGATAAAAAGGATTCGATTAAAAAACAAAATTTGAGAACAATATATAAAACTTAAAAATGGAAAAAAGGAAAGAAATTAATATCAGTGGCACCCTCAAGATCAAAAGAAAGAGGTTTTGGGCTGATAGATATGCAGAGATTCAAAATAATGTCTTTTTCTATTTCAAAAGCAAAGGTAACTCAACCTTCATAGGCTTTCATTAAATTAAATTTTGTTTTTTTAGGGGATATCAATGCCAGAGGTGTTATTCAACTCAAAGGTTCAGTGGTTCAAGAGAAATCTGAGAAATCAAATGAAAAAATTATCGTCATCATAAATCCTAATAGGTTTCTATGAATTTATTATTTGAATGAAAATAAGAAAATAAAAGCGGAGACAAACAAAGCGAAACGATTCAATTAAAATTAGAAAACGATGCTGATCATAAAGAATGGTTGAAACAATTGGTCGCCGCAAGCAAAGTCGTAAATCCATTTGAAAGTATTTTTTTCATTGATAAATACAACTAAAAAAAAATTCTTATCAATTGAGACATTGATAACACTCAAACAATCCCAATGTCTAGTTCTTACAATAACAAAAATCTTTTTTCTAAGTCATCATTAAATGTTATGGACTCAGCCACTGATAAGAATTTTGATGCAGCTGCAAATCCTAATCAATTTATTAGCAATTCTTATACTTTGATTGATAGTGAATTCATAAAAAAATATCCGGGGGAGAACATCAACAAACTTAAATCTAAGTTTTTCTAATATTTTTAATATGTTAAGATTTTTTAATTTTTCAGTGTGACTGCCTATATAAATGAAAAAAGTGGAGATGATTTCACTCTGTTTGAAAATCATTCAAATATGAGAATGTTTCAGAAAAGAATCCGAACAAATAAAACCTTTTTTAATGAACTTTCCCAAATTTCTGTTTATTTGAATAAATTTGTGGGCGGAATCAAAACTTTGCAACAAAATTTAGGAAACTTTAATTTCTATATTTTTTTGGTAATTGCAAGTGTCATATTCTTCTTAAGTATTTTTTTACTTAATTTTCTGTTTAATTTTTTCCATTAAATAGCCTTTTATTTGATACTTGAAGTGACAAATAACTACAGCTTTTTCTTGGTATTTTTAAAATTAAAGGAAAATTTATATTTTGAATTCTTATTAAAAAGAGTTTAGCGTTTACGCTGAATCTTTTGCTATTTCCTATAATATACACCAAAATTGCAAAAACTGATATAAGAAGCATTCTTCATGATGAAAAATTATTCAGCGAGAAATATTTAGAATCTGCCGAGTTCAAGATCAAAGTTGTTGTACCTCTTCCGATTAATATCAATGACACTCTTTGCATTTTGACGAATCATTCACAAAGGTTTTTTCATTTTCTTTTTGGAAAACTTAATTCAATTATTTTTTCAATATTTAGAAAATTTTGGCATCCAAATATTTCTTATTTATCAGAATCCAATGTTCAAGATGAAAAAGTGATTAAAGTTGCTTATAAATTGAACGGAAAAGTTATTTTTCAAGAAAAATTCATCCAAACTATTTATAAAGAAAAAGAATTTATTTTTGTTGTTGGTAAGCCCCAAAATTATTTTTAGCTTAAAAATAATTTAAGAACATTTTGGAAATGCAATTTATAGAGTTTTCCTGATCAAGCTTAATAAAAAAAGCAACTTCCATCTGCTCAAATTTTTCAGCGTTGTCAATAGTTTAAACTTGGAAAATATGAATCCTGCGTAATTAACATTTAACTCAAGTGTATTCTAAATTTACATTTTTTAAATATTTTTAGATATTCCCCAATGATGCTCAATGGTTTTAACAATTTCTACAATGAGCTTAAACTTGATACAACTTCTTTCTTGCATGATTATTACAAAAAAAACAAATATTTATTAACAGACGAAGAGGATGATGAAGAAGTTGATAATGATGAGAGACAATCTGAAATAATACCACTTCATAAAGATAGATCCACCAAAACTATACAATTATCTGAAGAGACAAAGAGCACTTCTTCAAATGGACCAATTAAAATTACGAATATTAATAATAAAAATAATAATAATAATGGCAGTAATAGCAATAATGTTTCGGAAATAAAGACTAAAGGAAAAAAACCGATTTTGCCTGCCAATGCAACTGAAGCACATAAATCTTATTATGAAATCGTTGAAAAAGTAATCTACTCTCTTTTAAAGATGTATGAATTGAATGAGACAAATGGTTAAAATTTTAAATCAAAATAATAATTTATTTCTAAATAGGATGGAATCTCATCGATACAAAGGATGATTGCACAATTCATACAAAAATTGATACAGAAACTGGATTGACGATTTCTCGAGGTGAAACCAAAATTGAGAGAGACCGAGAGACGGTATTTATTATTTTTTTTAATATCTCAAATTTATTTACAGATTAGAATTTGCATTGATAACCTAGAAAAAAAATCAGATTATGATAGTATGTTTTCTGAAGGACGATTCCTTGACAAAGTATGTGAAGGCTTTTCAATTTCATACCAAGTAATATAAATTATGATGTTTTACTTTAAATTTTTGATTTATAGAAATTCAAAGGTGTATTTCCTGTTGGTCCTAGAGATTTCGTGCTTTCTGGTGCTTATCTCACTACGGAAAATGATATAATGGTCATGGGAGCAACTAGTATAGAATATCCTGAACTTCCTCCTGTAAAGGGAATCACGAGAGGACATTTATATGTAAAATTTTGACAAAAAAATGTTCTGAAAAAATTTCAAGTATGGTGGATGGATTTTAGAGAAAATTTCTGAAACCTCAACAAGAACAATTTTCATGAATTTAGTTCTTTTTTAATTTTTCTAAAAATAAATTTAATTTTATTTTTTAAAAGAATGATCCAAAAGGATCGATACCGAAAAAAATCTTGGAGTATGCAGCGAAGAATCAAGCCTTATGCGCCGTAGGGGTAAGAAAAAAGGTCGAAAAGAGATAATTTAATTAATTTCAATGAAAAATTTCTATATTGCTTTAAAAACAAATTCAATATTTTTTTAAATTTCGGTTTTTTTAAATGAGAAGGAACAAAATTGGTATGAAATCCTCAGAATTATGGGGATGGTAAAATTCGTAACTTTCCTCAATTCCATTGAAAAATAGGGAAATCGAGGATATTTCATCTATGCAAGGTCCATTCTTCATTCAAGAATATATCCAAGAACTAATAAGTAAAAACCATTTCTATGGAATTTGTAATATTTGAAAAGGAAATGACCCATCAAATATTAAAAAAATCATTCAACCCCCTCAAAATATCGATATTAATTTATGGCAATATGAGCATTTGAAACAATTCATATTGGAGATGAATTTATTGGTTACTCAATTGAAGGGAATTTGCACTTCACAGACATGTCCAAAAATGAAAGCAACTGAAGAATGGCTTTTTGTCTGCGCAGCTCATAAAAAACCCCAAGAAGTTTCAATTTAATTTTTTTCTTCTTCATTAAATAGGTTTTAGTGTTCGGCCATTGATTACATGATTCATAATCTGGATCAATCAACCTCTATTCTGCAAAATATGAAAAATATTGCTAGCGGGTTCAACACTTTTTTCAAAAAAAAACAAACAAACTAAAATCATTTTATTTTGTTTTTTAAGGGAAAGTGTTCAAATTAACTCTGTTCAACATTTAGCTCCAATAGTTCGAAGACTTTACAGATTATTTTCCCATACATACTTTAGTCATAACGAGGTCTTTAATGAGTTTGAAGTAAAAAAAATCAAGAAAAATTAAAATTATTTCATTAATTTAGAATGAAATGTTTCTTTGTTCCAGATACACTGAGTATGCAATCATGTTTGATATGATACCTCCAAAGCTCTTATGTATTCCGAAGGAAGCCTTAAAAATTAATAATGAAACATAAAATAAAAGAATTTAAATTATTCATTGTTAGTCTAAACAAATTTATAATTTTATTTTTGCAAACTCATCATCATTCATCATATTTGGCTATTTCCATGCATCACTCTACACAAAAATCGTTGGACATGAAAAGCTCCAAATCATTCTCAGAGCCAAATTTTGAACTCTTCATCTCTGGAGATCTTCAATCAATCTCCATCGCTGTTATTGGAACAGAAAAAGAGATCTTCAAGCATACGGTAAATAATTTGAAATTTTATCTCCAATATCTCTTATAATGCAAGTGCTTTAAAATCGAAGTGAAATCTCCGTACTTTCCAACATTTTACAGCTATAGAAGATATAACGAATTCTATGCTTTGTATAAAGCTGTATTTACAATTTAATTTTGTCTTCCTAAATTATTATTTTAGCTTAAAATCCGATATGAAAATCTGGCCTTTCCTCCATTTCCATCAAAAATCCAACTTTTTAATAAGGTGGAAACCCGAAAAGCATCTTTTCATCTCCTCTTGAACAAGGTTTTGGAAATTGCAATTAAACATTATCAAGCCCAGAAAACTTTAACTCTTTTGAAGACTTTGTATGCGTTTTTGACAAAAAATAGTTCCTTTTTCTTTCTTTTTTTTTAATTATAATTTTGTCCTTTAAGTTTCCGGAATCAAGCCTAAAATATCAACTTCAGCTGCGAACAATCTTTCCAATTCTGAAACCCTCAATGTTTCTGAAAACCTTGAAAAAAAAACCATGATTTCTAATAATGATGATAGTGACATTGCTGAAGATGAGGATGAAGTCCAGAAATTTTCAGATTTGCTCTTGATAAATTCAAAAGAAGAAGAAATGACTTGTGAGAAAACTCTGAAAACAGATGAAAAGCAAAAAAAAATAGAAGAAGGTGAAAAGAAAAGAGAGGAAACTGATGATGTTAAAGCAAAAAATTTTGACGAAAATCTTAATAAAAGTGATAACTCAGATGCTAAATCAACAATGATGAGCTCAACGACGACGATCCTAGAAAAGAAAAAATGCAACACATTTGAGAATCTAGGTAATAAAAAAGATAGAGAGGTGAAAAGTGTAGTTCCTGTTGAAAATGCCAAAAAAGATCATAGAAATGAAATAAAGGAGAAATTAAAAAATAGATTTTTGACTTTTGCAAATGGAAACAAAGTGTTAAAAAATATTTTTGGAAATAATCCTGCAAATAACAAAAATGAAGCCGTTATAAATGTCAAAAATGAGATTAATCTATTGAAAGAAGAGTCCAAAATTATCAATGAAAATGAATTTGATTTCTTGAATTTTTACGAAAACGAAGAACGAAATTTCGGTGGAGATATGTAAAATTAATATTTGTTTTAATTTCTCAATTTTTTTAAAGTTGGGTCAAATTCAAAAATGAAAGAAAATGGACATTTTTCTATGGAAAATTGCAGGATTCTAATTTGCTTTTGTATTCTTCCATTCTGGTATTGTGAAAATTGACAAATTTTAATTTTTTGTTAATTAATTTGATTTTTTTTTAGGAAAATAATTTCAATGTTCTAATCAATTTTTATGGTGCCAATTTGGATATCATCGAATATTACGAAGATTTACAATACATAGTCATTTCTAAATTTTAATTCTAAAAAAATACAACATTAGGAGTTATATCATCCATATGATAGAGACAAAACCTTGCTATCTGTTGAAGAGCCAAGGAAAACTTTTAAGGCAAATAATTTGGATATGTGCACTTCTCCAAAGGTGACTAAAAAAAATAAATATCTTCAACTCCAAAAATGGTTTAAACAATTGAAAATTTGTTCTGAAAAAGTATTTTGTTTTTTTAATTTTCTTTTTTTAATTTGTTTAATTTGACAAAAGGTAAACAATATGGAATTTGAGCAATACAAATTCAGACCTATTGGGAAAATCTTTATAACAAGTATAATAATAAAAAAATCATTAAATTTTAACCATTTTGTCAGTCATTGAAGCGAAAAATCTTAAAGGGATTTTACAAAACACGACAATATTTATTAAGTTGAAACATAGACCATATGTCCTAAAAACCAAAAAAGTTTTATCTTCAGAAAATCCTAAATGGAAGCAATCTTACTTAATGTAATAATAATTAATATTTCTTTTAAAATATGATTTTATTTAATTTTTGCAAAAAGTCCAATTACCGATCATTTTTTTTCCTTAAAATTTGAAATTATTTCTTCCGTGAATGACGGTTTATTCACAGAGCATCAAAAGGAAGAATTATATGGTACATGTGAAATCTTAGTTGCAGATTTCATGAGCAAATACACCAGTTCCGAAAAACACGTGCACCACTTTCTTGAAAAGATTTCTTTATTTTATTTTTTTAGATTGAGTTGCCAATTGAAATAACAGAGCAAAAAAAGAAAAAAATGGACAAAAACATGAAAGTTGGAGAACAAAATCAAGAAAGTGTTGCTATCAATGATGCTTATCTAATCGTCAATCTGAAAAATTTGTCTCATATCAAGTCATGGTTTGCAAAGGAGCACCCTAACTATTGTGAGGGTCATTATATAAACCGGGAAGAAGTGGATAAAAAAGAATTGAAGATGGGTTTTGGAAGAGCAAAACGAATTTACTCAAATATTAATCTCCAAATCAACAACATCGATGAAATTTTTCGTTTTAAGTACCCAAAATTATCATACATATGCTTTTTCGTAAATATTCTCTTTTTTAAAAATTTCTTTAAATTTTTTATGTAAAGATTTCAGTGTTTGTAGTTTTAACAGCTGATGCTAATAACATATTGAGCTATGTCACATTGACGATAGTTTTGTTGATTGTGTTCAACTGTCCTGAACTTTCTTTCAGAAAAGACAATTTTTTGTATAAGCATCTAGTCGGATTTGATAATTTGAACCCAGAATTTGTAACGCCAACGATTGAAACAACCAGCCAATTCGAATATCGAAAATTCAAAGATCTTGAAAGATTGGGGGTTAAACTGAAAGATAAAGAAAGCATTTTTGCCAAATATCGAGCAATGAAAAAATCCATCGCCAAGGTTCAAATTATAATTTGTACCATTTGCAATTTTTTGGAAAAAATCAAAAACTTGCTAATGTGGAAAGATCCTCAACGAACTGCTTATTTCTTAATATTGATCTTCATAATATTTGTGTTTGTTTCGAGGTTACCGATCAGAGTTTTTATTCTTTTGGGAGGTATTGAAATTGATTTCTTATATTTAGTTTATTATTTCATTTGTAGTTTTGGACAAATTTTATTGCGGCAAGGATTTCTACAAAAAGACTTATATTATCAATGGTCTAATTGCCTCAAAAGTCATTCGCTACATTATTGCCAAGTATTATCCAGAATATTTAAAAGCTTTTGATGAAGACTCTGATTGGCCTCAAGGCATCCACTTAATTTCTCTTCAAAAAAAAGTAAATTTTTTATTCTTGATGTTAAAATAATCATATAATTATGAAGTTGGTGGAGCAACTTAATCTGATATTAAAATTAGATATTAATGAAAACACTATAGCCAAAACAAAAAAACCTAGTGAATTAATAAAAATGATATCTTATACCTCGGTTTTGCTAAAAGCGGTTATCGGACAAAATGATCTCAGCCTTAAGCACATGTTGAAGAAAATTAAAAGAAGAAAAACTTCGGCAATCATTGTGAAGAAAATCACCAATTTCATTTTCAATATTCCAAGCGATTATTATCGACTTATGCATCGACAACAGCTTGCACTTTAAATCCGAAAAATATTAATTAATGAAACTAAATAACTTATAAATATGATAAAAAAAAATATTTTCTTTCTTTCAATCTTTAATTATATTGTTTCTTGTTGTTTTTTATTGAAAGTCTAATTAATATTAAATTAATTTTTTCTTTAAATGTGGTGTTCTATTTTCTGCATTTTCTTGAATTTCCATATTCGCATAAATCATTAATGCAATATTGACTGACCCAAGCTATTTTATTTTTTTCATTAGGAACACAAACTTTTATTGTTTTTTGTTTTTCTTCATTCTGAATGGTATACGTGAATTTTGTCCAATTTTTTGTTTTTTCTTTATAATTTGTACTTTGAACTTTAAATGTGTTGTTTTTTGAAAGCAAGCTTAATTTCAACACATTAATCTTACATTCTGCTAGTCTCGCTACTTCGCTTGATGTTCTTAAGCTCTTGGATAATACATTTTGCTTTGGGGGATATGTATTTTTGCTACACCAGACAAAAATCGAAAAATTTAAAAGAAAAAAGCAAAATAAAATCTTCATTAAAAAAAATTGAATTATTTGTTCATAAAGAATTTAATATTAAAAATATTGAGAAATGTTTAGCAACAAGTTCCTTTTTTATTATTTTCTTTCTCATTATTAGGAATTATTTTAGTAAAAGACTCTTTAAGTCTTGGTTGATCAATAATTTTTTGAGTAGTCTCATAAAATACCTATCCAAAAATTTTTTAATTGATTCCTTTTATAACTTATTCAAACTTCATTTATATTAACTCCCGTCTTTGATGATGTTTCAAAAAACAATTGTAGTCCATGTTTCTCCTTAAAAGCATTTCCTTCTTCAAAGGTAACTTTTCGACTCAAAAACTTTTCTATTTTATTCAAAGTTTTTTATTACTCTTGTTCTTTGTCAGATTGGGTGCCGATCAATGTTTTGATTATTCTTTCGTCAGCATTGTCTTTGATTTCTTTAAGCCAATCATCTAATCTATCAAATGTTTCACGCCTTAAAAACATTAATTGAAAAATTGAAAACACACCAGCATACCTCGCTATGTTATAAACTATGAGAACTGCGGCAGCCTTTTTGTAGAATGATTTGACTACAGATCTGAAGGATTCCTGCCCTGCCTAAAAAAGGTAAAGTATTTATAGTAGGAATGTTTACTGTATCCCAAATTTGCAATTTAATTTTGGAGTTGTCTGGCATAAATAACACTTTTGAAGCAAATTCAACACCTAAAGTCACACTGTACTCATCTTTGAATTGACTGTTAACATAATGATAAAGAAGGCATGATTTCCCGACACCTAAAACTCCTCAAATTAAGGTAAAGATTGATAAGTAACTTGCTTCTCCGATAATTATTATTTTAAATAAAAATTTTTCTTGCTCTTCTGCCATAGATTTCAAATTTTTAAATAAATATATTAAAATTTATGACTTTTAGTACAAAATTAAGAAATAGTTTTCAGAAATACACTAATTTTAATAAATATTTATGAGCGTATAGTTTGATAACAATATTTTGGGTTTGATAAACCCATATTTTACTCAGAACAATGTTTAAAAATAAAAAACTAAAGATCTATTAAAGGTCAATAAATATTTCATTTTTTATAAAAAAATAACCCTAGAAGAGAGGGATCCTTAAATAAATTGATTTTATGGACTCGATAAATTTCTTTTTCCGATTTTCTCATCTTTTTTCTTTTATATTTTGAAAAAAAAAAATCTAAAAATAGCTTTTAAATTTTAACAAAAACAAAAGTAAAAGACTTTTTTTTTCATTATTTTGTAAACGTCAAACAAACCTCTCAAAAATAAAAAAAAATATGAAACCTCCAACACTAATAATCTATCATATTTTTTTGTTTCTATCCACCTTTTTCTTCGATTTAAGCAAGTCAGGACATGTTTATTCACAAACTTCTGAAATTATCCCCCAAAATGCAAATTATGCTAAAACAATCCATCTTTTTTTTATGCTCGAAACCTCATTGGTTCTGAGTGATTGCCTTTTTATTAAATTTCCGATGACAATAGGTATTTCATCTGCTCTAATATCCACTTCTCTTGATATAAGTGATGTGCCAACAATAACAACAACCCCTTTTTTCTTAGATGGCACCCCTACCACAGATACGACATTCTATCAATTAAACTCTAATTTAAGCTCTAATACATGGTATCGAATTCAAATAACATTAGGAGACCTAACAAAACAAACGGCTGGGGTTGAAGGATGTATTTGGTTTGCTACAACTTCGGATTACCATACAAATTATATCAAATATGATGAAAATCGTTGTTTCGATTTGATTTCCTTTGCCCCTGTTCCAGACTCAACCAACTTTAAAGTAACAGCATCATATTCATTTGCAACTCAAGCCAATATCAATACTTTTGGATTAACTTATGGTGTCAACTTTGATATAGTACCCAATGTGGAAGTCGATCCAGGGGCATTGATAAGATTATTGATCGCTCCTGGTATAGCATCAACTGATACTTTTATCTTTGGGTCAACTTGTTCGAGCGTTGCTTGCAGTGCAAATTCTGGAAATACCCAGGATTATTGTCCCACAGGAGGCATTAATGCTATATCACAATATAATTGCTCAATTCATCAAAACATCATCAATTTTTACATTAATCAACCCGTGAACAATAATGTTGTTTTCCGTATTTCAGCCAATGTTATTAATCCCAACGCTATAACTTCAAGCCAAATCACAGTTTTTTATATGTCTCAGAAGGCTGAACTATATTTCTCAGTGGTTTATGCCTGTATAGAAACTGAGGATTTAACACCACCACCTCTAAGTTTAATGACAAATTATCCAACTCTGATGATACCTGCTACTAATGTCTTATTATTTTGGGGGCTCGTCCAAATAGATACCAAAAGCAAAAGAAATTTTGCTGGTTGTCCTATTTATCTCTATACTTCCAACAGCAACAGTTATATAGTGTTTAATTCTCTCCAAACCGTCTTCACAATAACATCAACCATCCCATCTTTTAGTTTTCACTCCAATTTGCAAATGGCATGGGAAGTGATTGATTCTGCCAATTCTATTGAATCTTTTTTGATGAATTCATTCACGAGCAATCTTCCAGGTCAAATTTCTTGTACAAGCTCACTATCCACCAGCACAATAACATGCTTGAATATAAAAGACTTGACTCCTCAAAATTATTACATTAGTGTTAAATTCGCCTTACAACGGATTTCAAGTTTCCTCAGTACATTCACCCCTACCCCAGTAAATCCCACATGTGGAGGAATAGTGATCTCTACAGGAACCGGGGGATACACTGTGGCCACAATCACAGGCTTGCAAATCGGAGTGAAGAAAAATGTAGAATATTATGATGCTACGATTGCCAATACGGGTGATGGAAGCAATATCTATTATAATCAGCTTTTTTCTTATTGGTCATCTGATACAGCTGATTACAATTTCCAAGATTCTCCTGGATCAGTTTCCATCACCCTCCAAACTTTCCAAACTAAATTTCTGGGATTAACTACAGGAAAAGGGGCTTCTGCAGCTGTGTGGCCCAAGGGATCGAGTCAAAAAACACAAGCTTTATTATTATTTTTTAAGGCGACTTCCAGTCTTATTTGTTCAACTACTCCTAACTATGCAGGATCTGTTACATCTCCATGCGATGGAACCGGAGGAGCAGCCGAAAACTATGCAGTTCTCTTAAAAATTGTTTTTAATAATAATGTGGTCGGAATATCAAAGTCAAATTTGGCTAATGGAGTAAAAAAAATCGGGACTCTTTTTCAGGTATACTCTTCGTCAACTTTTCTTTATGGCACGACAGGCAACTCTCAAAATTACGGTTGGTTTCCACAACAAACTGGAACCAACGCAGATCCATTGGTTAATTATATCAAGATGGAGGGAGGGTCAACTGCCTCTTATTGGCATGTCAGTGTGCTCTGTTATGCCGCAGTCATTGATGCTTCATGTTATAATATTTTAGGGTATTCGGGGACAACCAACCCTTCAATTAGTGGAATTTCATTTATAGATACGGATATTACAACATATCCTACACTTTACGCTGATGCAAATGTTTTTGATTTCATAATATGCTTTAAAGTCATCCCTTATGCGAGCTATACCCAATCTTCCTCTGATGATGAAGATTCTTGGGAACTTGTAGAAGAAGGGACCATAGCTTCTGGAACTTACACCCCCATAAGCGGGCCAGGAATATTAAATGGATATGTAATTACAAATAGCTTAGATAGCAATATTGGAACAACTAAGTTATCAGCTGTCAACACCTATATAAAGAGTTCAGCAACAGCTGATTCGGATTTCGGGTATTCTAATAATTATATAAAGAATGGAATCCCAAATTATTTAAGGATCGGATTTACTATAAACTCTTTAAATGTATTTGGGTCTTATATAGGAATTTTCTTGAATGGAGAGATAGGGGCGACAGCAACTGGGAATATGTTCCAAGGATTAAATGTTTATTCTGATCAAAATGGAAACATAAATATTTTAGAGACCATCTCTAAAACTCAGATTACAGGAACTTTGCTCCAAGGTTTAACAACTTATTATCCAAATATCAACGATTTTTGGTGGTCTCATTCTGGTTTCTTAATTCCTTTAGAGATTTCTTCCTCTGAGAATACTTTCAATTTCTATATCCCGATTCAGGCCACCTTTATCAATATACATTCTTGCAACCTTGTGATTTTCAATGTAGTTCAAAAAATGTATCAAGTTCTTGGAATATATAGAATTCTTGGCTCAGTCTTTAATTCAGTGATAGCATCTGCTTCTTATTCAATCACTGGAATTCCATCAAAAACTACTTATTCGCTGCCAACAATGACCACCACCTCCTTCATTACAAATTATCAAACTCCATGGGATCAAGGTGCCTCTGGTTGTCAATCAGGCGTTACAACTGCGGCTTCAGTTACTAGTCCACAAATTGTGAGCCCTACTTCAATTTTACCAGGAAAGACAATATCCAATTTTTTTATAAAATCAGATGTTTTGACTAATTCTGCAGTTGACTGCCAAATACCTTCTGGAAATTCAGGGACTAATTGGGGAGCTGCCTTTATTATTTATGCTCGAGATGTCATAAACTTTTTCTCCTCATCCACCTCCCTAACATGGGATTTCAGAGGAACTGCTCCATACACAAATAAATGCCTTTATTATAACATCTTTTATGGAACGAATACTATTAATACTATTTTCTGTTCTGCTGATGCAGGAACTGGAATAGCATCATTTGGTTCTGGCGACAAAGGGGTGACTTTTTCTCAATTCTCAATCCCTTTTTATTGGGGAGCCTCTGTATCCCTTTCACAAAAGCTTACTTATGCATGGTCAGACATCAATGGTCGAGCGGTTTTGCATAATCCAGATTCAACCGACACTTCAAATTGGTATTACAGCTCTTGCGTGGCCAGTGGATTGGATAGTCTACCAGAATTCACGATGGACGCACCTTTCACCTTGACAATAAGTTCAACACATGTAAATTATGCTTTGCAAAAAGGCGACTCTCTCGTTTTAGAAATGCAAACTATTCAAATTTTAGAGATATTCTTTCAAGCGTGCAATCATAATATTTTACCTTGTTCAGTTGGTTCTTCTATGACTTCCCCTACATTCACATTAACATCTTCTACTATGGTATATACTTTCAATGCAGGAACTGCTATAATTGTTAATGGATGGATAGACACACAAGGAAACACAAAAAGTGCCCCTTCAACATATTCAGTGAATTTGCATTATTTAAATTCTGTCAGTGGATATATGTTTGAATCCTCTGAAAAATGTTCGATGGTTGGGGCTTTTCTTTCAGTGACTATGAGCAACCAATTGCCAAATGTTGTTAATATTACTTCTTTGTCTTATGTAAATATGCAATCAGCGAGAGGTACTTTCTCTATTACTTTCACATATCCGAAAATCATAAGAGATTCCTATGCCTTTGCGCTGACTATCGGAGTTTTTGGAAATCCAACTATTGCTAATAATAATTTTAGATGTGTAATTTATGACAATAATGGGGTAGTTTCAAATAAATGGCTAAGCATTTCAACTTTTAACAATAATTATGGAACTGTGATCACAGCAAAGCAAACAAGCCATAATGGTGGGGTATTTGACTTCAAATGTGTGGGAGGAAATTCTCCAGATTCTTCATTAGATCCAGCTTTTAATCCTATTTTCTCTAATTTACAAAGGGCAAATGGAATAGCTATTACTCAAGTTGTGGTAAATGATAAAATTTTTGTTCCAAATTTGCCCTCTTCTATCCAATCTTCTGTTGTATCCTTAACCAAAATATTCACATCTCGAGGTCTTGATTCTGATTATGTGATTTCCTTTAAACCAACAGCCAATGATATTACCACTGATGGTCGAATCTACATTGAATTTCCCAGATGTATTCCTCCAAAATTAAACAAATTCGGATATTTAGAGTGTTACCTCAATGATATCCTTGTATTTTGCGAGTTTTTGGATGAAAGAAAGGTCTCCATTTGGCCAATTATGCCTCTCTTTAAATCAGCTTCAGTTAATTATCGAGTGAAAATAGCTGGGGTGACGCAGCCTTTTTCAAATGCCCAAGATACAAATATGAAAGTTTATTTTGCTTTGGATCAGGATAATGATCCTATTAACGGAATTAGCGAACAAAATTTTCTCACTGATACAATGGATCAAAGCAACAATCCCATAACAGTTATAACAATTCATGACATGAACTATACCAATAATAAAATCAGATCCTCAACTGACATTACAACAGTGATAAACCTTCCTTTAAATAGTATTTCTAATGCAGGCACTGCTGGTTTATGGATTCAAGTGCCAGGATCATTGGCCAATGGCTTAATTTATGGAACCAATACCATCACTGCTTCATTAACAAGAGTTTATAATATCACTTATACAAATCTGGTTAGTTCAATCAGTTGGCAAAAAGGAAGAAAACTCTATCTATCTTTAATTACAGACCCTGATAATGCGGTGTCAAGTCTGAATTACACTTTAACCTTAATGAATTTGATGACTTCTCAACAACCCTTGCCAACCAATTATCGAGAGAATTTGATAATTTTTTTAACTACTGACAACATCACTGCCACAGCAATAAGTTCAGCTGGTTGCCGGAATACTACAAATTATTTAAGTTTTCAACAAAACTCATCGACCATTTTATTAAATTGGCTGAATGGGAACTCAGAAACTGTGACTTATAGTAACCCACTTGATGTGAACATTGGTTTTTATCAAACCAAATTCTTTTTATCAGCTGGAGGAATTTTTCAAAACACTTGGTATTTTACCTTCACTGGAGGTAATACCTCTAGTATAATAACCCAACCCCCAGATCCTTTGTATCCTTTAGGAGTCGTTAATGGTTTTGGGGATTCCTATTTCTATATCGCATGCACATCCACAGTTTATCCATCAGCCAGATATTTTTTAAGTGGAGTAAAAAACGGAGATAATGAGCCAATATACTCTCTTTTACCAATTCTTGATATCAAACCTATTAACTCAACTTGTACTCCATTAGTTTCCGGGTATTCTTTTGATGTTCCTTTTTCGGGAGGCACCTCTGATCCCATTATGGTGGATTTTTCAAACTGTCCTCCAGTTGACCAAATCAGTATCCTCGCCAATCTGAGTTTTGGTTTTAATTTGACTAACAATTATGGTGTATCATTCAGTGGAGCTCAAAATCAAACTGTTTCTTTAAGCTTCATAGATATGAAAGCTAGTTACAAAGCTGTTTTTTATGTTACCTCAAATGATAATAGTAATGGCACTACTTTTTTTGAAGTTGCAGCAATCAACTTTGTTATTGGAGGAACTAGCGGAGTCTTCTATAATAGCCCAGCCCCAGTGACCATAAATCTTGTTCCTTCATCCTTCATACCACCAAATCCAATGAATCCTACAGTCGAGAGTTCAATTTTATCAGTCGGATGCGATGAAAAAGGGACTAATTTTTTTGTTTTCGGCATTGGGAATTCTTCTTCTCAAGTTCAGATCAAATTAATAAACTTACAAACTATGGCATTAAACGTGGCGTTGACAAACCCAGACTTGAAAAATGACCCAACTTACAGAGTTTATGGTTATATTGTCGGTTTAATTCCTCTGGTCTATACCCAAGTAAATATAACAGGTTATTTGAAAGCAGGAAGTCCATATACAGTTTTTTCATTTTGCATGAGCAATAATTTGATCATAAATAATGTTTCAGAAAACTATTCATGGAATCAGCCAGACAATGGTGGGAAAACTGTGGTTTTAACAATAAAATTTCAAAACGAATTAAGTTCTTCGGAAAAAATTGATTTCGCTTGCGCTTTATGTGAAGTGCTTTCAATTGAATCCTCTCGAATTTATACTGATGAAGGCACAACTTGTCCCCTTTATCGAATTCTTCAAGTTGTAAACAGTTCTAATAATATCTCTTCCTCATTAAACGGAGCCACAACTGCATATTCTACAACTTTTATTATTGTAAAAGATTATTTAGCCCCGAATGATAATACATATCAAACAGTCGAGCAAACTGCTCAACAGCCTGGATTCATCTCCAATGTTATTTCTCAAACACAAGAAGGAACCTCCAATTTCCCTCAATCTGTTGATACAACACCAACTATCACCATTTTAGACCCCTCATCTTCTATTATTCCAATTGTTGCTTACACTCAACTAGTAGTTTCTTCATCTTCACTCAACATTACTTTCAATTTGACAAATACCAATGGGTTTATATATGCTGGAGTTGCTTTTCAGAATGTATCAAATCCAAATATTACTCAAATTAGGAACGGAATTGATGGAAGTGGTGTTGCCTTAATTTACAGTTATTTTGACACAGTCAGTGCTGGAGAAGCTCTGAATTTCAGTTTTAATCAACTTTTTAGTGACACTAACTATAAGATATTTTACGCTGGAACAAATTTGGATACAAGCATAAATTCCCTGACATCAAATGTTTCATATATTAATGTGGTCACCTTGCAAGATAACTCAAGCAAAAATACAAGTTCTATCGTGAAATTAAATAACATAAAATCCTTATTAATTGTTTTAGTTTGGATGGTTTTGCTATTTTAAAAATATTTTTGAATTTGTTGTATGAAAATTTCCTATCTATATATTAAATTTCTTTGTTTTTTTAAATTAAAAACTTTTTTTTAAATATTTTTTCCTAATTTTAAGCAAAAAAGTGATAAAATTTATAAATTTTAATCATGGTTAATTTTTCTCATTTTAATTAGAATTCTATTTTTTCTATTGCTTTTGATGAAAATTTAAACTCGGATTTCGGTTTTGACTCGACTAATAATTTGGGAAAGATGATCTTGTATTGCTTTAGAACTTGCTTGAGCCTCCACAATTTTATTAAAAAGAGTCTGCTTTGCCTCCTTCGTTTTTCTTTCCAACTCTTTCACCGTTCTAAAAATCCAAAATTTTTACTCAATAAATAAAGAAAACATCTTTAAACTTTTCTAATTCGGCAATTTCTTCTAACTGTTTATCCACAGAGCTATAAATATTCTTTAAAACAGATTCTCGAGCTGGTGGACTCCAATTTTTTTCATTTATGACAGTTTCTTCAGGGTTCTGAAAAAATTCAATTAAAAAAATCAAAGAAAAAATTTATGAATATTTGATCATATGGTAACCTTACTTCTGAGATATTTGTGTTCACCTCCATGAATGAATTGCTGATCGCAGATTCTTTTTTCTCATCGATTTTCAAAGAACTTGCAGTCCCTTCGTTTGAGTTTGAAATATCATTATTTTCGCATTCCTGATTATTATTTCCTAACAGAATGTCGCACACCTTGCCTTTTGTTTTCTGACAAATAAGAGCATGTTGCTTATTTTCTAGAATAGAGTCTGGATTTCGACAATTTTTGATTTTTTGAGCTAAGTCACGATCAAAATAAGTATCACCCCCGTTATCGAAAAATTTATAAGCAATGTTTTTGCTCAAATAGACACAAGTGTCTTTTGAAATGCTGAATTTGCTCTCAAAATATTGACATTTGTTCTGTTGTTCTATCATAATTTGAAAGTCGAACTTATTGTTGTATACTTCATAACATATTTGGCATTTAAGAGAAGATGAAAGAGAATTTTGATTTATATTTGGATTGGTGGCTTTCTGTTTATTAATCTTGAAATCTTGAGAAGCAGAGGGTGTGTTGAGAAATTCGAAAGGGTTGGGATCGAACAACTCTAAATTTGAATTGGCTTGATTCAATCCCAAAAAATTATTAGTTACTGCAGTTGTTATTATAAAGCCTTGGGAAATGAAAATGAAAAACAAAAAGATTGAGAACTTCATTAATTTCGAAAAGAAAACTTGTTTATTATTTTTTTTATTTAATTTATTTTGAATAAGAATAATTAATTTTAATTTCCTTAAGTTTTTTAACTATCAAATGTTTTTTCTTCAATTGTTGTTAAAATTTGGCAAATCATCCAACAATTGCATTTCATCATTATCATTATTTCCCATGTTCCCTGCGCTATTTAGATCAAATACATCTAACATAGCAGACCTTTGTTCATAGAATTTTTTACTAAGCAATTCCTCTTCCTTTAAATGTTCCTTGAATTGGAATAATCTTGATTTGAGCACAGAAATTATTTCCATTTTGTGGGACAGCAATGCATCTAAGCTGTCAACATATTCATCAACATCACTGCCTGGTTTATCGACTTCGTGGAGTAAAAGCATTTCCTCAAAAATTTTAATAAAATTATTACTTTAATTCACTTTTCATATAAATAACTTGCTTGACGAGTTCCACCATATCGTCAATATGTTGTCTATGGGAAGAAATCACGTCTTCCTCTTCAGATAATATCGTTCCGATCAACTGTTCATGTTTTTGACTCATCACCTGTAGGTCTTCCTCATTTTTTGCTGTCCAATTCTTGATTTGGTCTAAATTATGAGCGTTTTGGGCGTTATTGAAATTCATATTCTGTTGATTTAGATTTTGTGGTTGATTATTATTATTGTTGCTCATTTGTGAATAACTTCTCAATTTTTCTTGCGGATAGGCATTTGGTTGAATATTATGAGGTATTGGAGGATTCATGTTATTCACCATATTATTGAAAGGGTCGAAATTATTATAATTTGGTAGGTTTGGCTTAGTATTTTTTGAACTGCTGGGCATGCTATTTATCGGTTGTGTCATTTTTGGTTGAGCGGTGTAAGGTCGAGGATGCTCGTACATTGGACTGACCCCCAATTCATCAAGTAAATATTTATTATTGTTGTTATTATTGATTTGAGCGTTCGGATTGTTTTGATTGAGGAAATTGCTAGGCTTATTACCACTCATATTCTTTTGTAGAGGCACAGATTGGAGTGAATTTGGCTTGTGTGGAAGTAAAAATTGGGATGGGTTAGTGGTGTCTTTGTTGACCACTAGTTTAATTGAATTTTCTATAAAAAAATAGTGATTGCTAAATAAAATGTGGAAAATTAGTTTACTGTCTTGCCGAGGTAACATTAATTGCCTGGACAATTGATCCAATGATGTTAGTTGTGAATTTAACTCTGAATTGTTAGGCTTCTTCAACTCCTTAACTCTGTCTGCATATCTTAAAGTATTCAAAGTATGTTCACAACTTGAACCGCAAGGTGAAATGTTTCCAATCATTAAAGTTCTGCAATTGCCGGTGAATGAATCCTTAAGCACTAAAGTTAATTTGCTTCCACGAAAAGGTGTGTGTCTCTTATCTTGATCCAAAGCTCTAATGCATTCCTTCAGGGCTAATAAGGATTTATTAATTTCAGCTCCATCAATCCTTGTTTGTTTATTGGAATCAACAACATCAGCTCCTCTCTCACTTCCTGCAAGATCAATAAAAGAAATTTTCCCATGAATTTTATTATAGCCATCTTTGAGACTAATTTGAAGAATTGCATGAGATCGGGATGAATCCATGTTAGCTCCAGTAACACCAGTTATTCGAACTGAACTGCCAAATTCTATAATTTGCATGAGAGACTGAACTCCAGTCACCTTTTTTTCCTGCAATCCAACAATATTCACATTTTGTTTAGCATCTTCCCGAGGATATAACTGTTGTCTATCGTTTAATAAATCATACAATTTTCCGCAATAGATTTCATAGAAAGAAATCCAAATGCATAAATAACTGAACTCAGGCTTTAAAAAAACACATTGCCTAAAAATAAAAGAAACTGGCTACCTGTTGCAAAATTTTAAAGATATCATAAGCTGCCAACAAATATAAGCCAGGCACTTTTATTTCGTTGCCTTCAATATCTCCCATCATAGTATAAGTCTTCCCACTTCCAGTTTGTCCGTAGGCAAAACAAGTGACCTTCATTCGGGCAAAGGCGGCTTCCACCAAAGGGCGGACTGTTTCATAGTAAAGCTATTTATTTCAATAAGGATTTTTGTCCCCTTTATTTTAAAAATAAAATAAAACATTTTCATTCGTTGTGTTTTCATCCAATGCATAGTCGAAATTAAAAAAGTGCTCCTCTATGTATTTAGTTAAATCTACCTTTGTTCTACCAGTAAAAAATTATGAAATTCTGAGATAAAAAAAAAAATTAAAAAAAACTGACTTCATTTCTCGAACAATGACAGTTTGAGGTCGACGAATTTCGATGATGTCTGCATCATTCTTTTGAGTTTCCTTCTTATTTAAAGGCCTTTTTCGAACAACAACTCTGATCTTAGGAAGATTATCAACATATTCTTCCTGATGATTCTCGTTGCTATTTCCAAAATTATTCATAAAATTCATTAAGAAATTATATGTTTTTTAAATATTGACAATGAATTTAAAAATATTAAAAATTAAAATTTGCTTTCGCTTCTTTTTTTATCTAAAGAATATCGAATTTGTTTGCTTGGAAAAAAAAAAATAATAAAATTAATTTATAGTTGAAAATAACTGAAAAAACGAAGAAATTAGAAAAAAAAAAATTTAAAAAAAAGAGAAAAATATAAAAAAAAAAGCTAGAAGCTGTATATAATATTTATTTTCTTATTATTATTAAATTTTCCTTCCATGAGGCATTATAGGATCATTCCTTTTAGACCGAGAATTCTGATAATTTTGTTAAAAGTATGTTCTGTGGTGCTCATATTTGTGGGAATTATCAACTTAGAGATTAATGAGCAGTCTGGTTGTCCAACTGGATGCGTACTGTTAAATTGTGTTAGCAACTATGGCTATCATTATCAATGCCAATGTGGCACTACTTGCCAGAATACTACAATGGGCTTAGGTAATGAATCAAAAACTATTGGAATCCCTCTCCTTGTTATTGGAATCTTCGGAGTCGTTTTCTCAATAATGCTTATGTGTCATTATAGAAGAAGATATTACCGTACTGTACAAAGTGTTCCTTCTGGAATGTCTTATGGACAGCCCATACCTCTTGGACAAAACTCTTCAAATCGAAACCCAAATTTTATCAGTCCTAATCAATACCCTAATTTCGATATTTATAATCAGAATCAGAACCAATACCCACAAAATACTTACGGACCAAATCCAAACCAATTCCCCCAAAATCTTATCCCACAAAATCTATACCAGCAAAATCCATACCAGCAAAATCCATACCAACAAAATCCATACCAACCAAATCCGTACCAACAAAATCTATACCAAGGAAATCCTTATCCCACTCCAAATTAAAAAACTTTAAATATTAACACTTAAATATTTAACTATATAAACAATAAGTTTTTATTGTGATTTAATTTGTTTTTCGAGTTAAAAAAATTAACCAAAAAAATTTTTTATTTGTTTATTATTTCAATCTCAAAATTATTCGATTCAATAAAAATAAAAATAATTTGGATTTCATAAGGCATTTTAGTTTTATTTTTTTGACTTCAAAAAGCAAAATTTAAAGTGTCTCAAACGAAAATAATAATGAATGTTATTTATGCTCGAAATTTAAGGCATCATTTTATCTAACTTATATTTATCAATTTGTTTATAAAGAAGCGATCTTTTAAAATCATAGAGAACTTTCCGATTTTCATCTAAAATTTTTTTTGCTTGTTGCAATGTCGCTTTATCTTTGAATTGCAAAGTCAATTCCGAATTTTCCTTTTATTTTTTTTTTGCTTTTTTAAAAATTATTTTAATTTTTTTACTTGAACATCATTTCTGAAAGTTATTTTCAGATTTCTATCATCTTCTATTACAGATTCTATGCTTTTTAGTTGAAAACACACATTAATTTTGAATTTTCCATCAAATTCTTCTAAGACCAAAAATTTTTTCTCATCATCCACTAGAAATCTAAAAAAAAATACTAAGAAATAAACAAATTTTACATTACATGTTCTTTTTGAGTTTTGGGTAAAGACAAGGAGTCAATAAATTTTTATCTTCTGAAAATATCTGATTAAATATATATTTTAAGAATTTATCTACCAATTTCATAGATTTCACCAATTTCATTTATAATTTCTAAATTCGAAAAAAGAGTAAACAAATTTATTTCTTCTGGTTGGAAGATGCTATTTCTGGAGATTTCATACCTTAAAAATGCATGAAAAAATTGATAAATATACCATTTTTTCCTACCTCATATATCTAAAAATGAAAAATGTGTGAATATAGATTGAAATCGAATCATCTATTTCTTTTTTTCCTGGACTCAGAGATTGATGCTCAAAAGTCCAAATTGAATGATATTGAAGAAGACTTCTGTTTTTAGGTAACATAATATCTCTATTTTTATATCATTTCTCATTAATTTCAATTTTATCATTCTTTTAAAATAACCCATGTGATTTTAATTCTTTTTCAATTTGTTCAACAATTAGAGGAAAACGGTTTGTCTCATTTAATATTAAGGTGATTCGATCAAGAATGTAAAAATAATTCTTTTGATTTACTTGCTATTTATTTTAAAATAATATAGTAATGTACCTGGTTAAAAGAATTAGCAATATTTTCATCATAATGCATATCATCCGGTTGATGAATAAGAAGAATGCACAATCTGGCGAGATATTTAATTGTAATTAAACGAAAAGGTGGATCGACCAACATCAACTTATCAGAGAATTATGAAATTTAAAAGAATACATCATTTTACCTTCAAGCAGGAATTAACAAAATAGCATATTGAATTTGTCCAAAAATAATGTCTTTCTACACATATTTTAGATGGCAAAAGACCTGTGAAAAGGAAAACTTCCTAATAGATTTTATTAAAATCAATCAGAACAAATAACTTTAAAAACAACTTTAGAAATATTTTCATTTAAAACGATGCTCGTGACAAGAGAAGAAATTATTAGAATTAAATTATCATCTTTTGACTAAAATAATTATAAAATCTAAATTTAACTTTAGGAAATTATATTAAAGTACTGTAAAGAGTGAAATAAACATATCTCTTAGTTGATTGATTTCTAATCCATTTTTCTGAATTTGGGGAGAATTAAAACCCTTATTTATATTCTCTATATTTGCTCTGATCAGATTTGTAAAAAATAAAGGAGTCTTATTTAAGATTTCATTCTGATTTTCAATGTTTTCTTTTGTCAGAAGTCCTAAAGCTTTTGATAGTCTTTTATGTTCATTTTCATATTTGAATGGATCACTTTTATAAAGAGATTTTAGATCATTCAGTTGTATGGTCTTATTGTTTTTCGTCATTGATAAAAACAATGATACGGGGTCAGACTTTATTTTTTTTTCATCGTCAGAATCTTCCAAACTGTCAGCTTTTTTTAAACTCGAATTCTCGTTTTCAGTTTTCAGATATTCATCCCAAAAGTTTCTGAAAATCCATTGGGATGAATAAGAAGAGGGTAATTTGGCTGGCTGATTCATTAGTTGTATCATATTTGGAGTTATTAGAGGTCCAAAAATCAACATAACAAGGATTTCTAGAAGATCCTTATCGGAGAAAACATGGAAAAATTGATTAATGATGTATAACGAAAGGTTAAGGGAAAGTTTCAGCTTACAAAAATAATTATTATTTGATAAAATTAAAATTTTACTCCGTTATTTGTGATGAAATAACTTAGGAGAGGTAAGATTGCATAATTTAATAATGAATTTGTTAGAATCTATAATTTTTAGTTATCAAAGTTTTAAACAAAAAAACATTACTTGATTGAGTTGAGAAATTTTAAGATTGTAAACATCTTCCAAATAATATAGAAGATCCAAATTTTCATCGAAAAGATCTTGAAGTTTTTTGGGTTTTTCTTGATTGTGACTAGATATTTTTAATTTTAATCATTTTTTTCATTATCTGGAAAATATGCTTTAGCAAACTTGAGCTCAGTGATTGTTTGGTCAAGTTTTATCCATAAATCTTTCAAATGGCAGGCCAAATGAACATAATATGTTAAAAACGGAAATTTGACAATATAACTTTCAATGATTGGATTCTTCACTAAAAAAATATAAAATAAGTTTTCATCAAGCTAAAATTTTAAACTTTTAAAGATAGTAAGAGTGATATTGCGAACAGATGTCCTCACCATGCATTCCTTATGATTATAAAATCTGATTGCTTGGGCTAACAGAGGAAAAGTGGAATATTTCTTGAGAAAAAAAAATGAGCAAATTTATAATTTTTGGCATTTGTTACTGCATTAAAAAAAAATTCAATTGGGTTCGTCGTTATTTTCAAAGCAAGACTTTTCAAGAATGAAATGTAGTATTCTACTACCTCATCATTTTCGAAGTCAAATTTCCATAACACTGTCTCATTGATCACATTAGTCGATAATAGATAATCTTGAAATTTTTTATTTGAATGAATTTATTAAATTTATTCGGGTTTACAAATGTTGGTTGGTTTGTTAATGTTAAATAAAAGCATGCTGAAACATTGAATGATTTGCATAATGACATCCGGGAAACTCGACAAAGTCATTATTTTATACAAATTTTCAAAAATGTTATGTTCACAGAAATAACTAAAATAAAAAAATCATATCCTTTTATTCATTTTTCAATACTCGAAAAAGGTGTCATCATGTTGATCTCCCCAAATCTGGAATTCTGTAAATTGTTTGATCTTATCAATCATCTTGTCTTTGTTTTTGATTGAAAGCGTTTTTGAAAACCCGAGAATTTTCTGATAAATATCACTAGAAAGAAAAATTGTATTGGAAATTGTCAAAATGTTTTAAAACCTGTAATTTTTCAAAGTGAAGAGCTTTTTTTCTTTTTTTGAGAGTCCAGGTGAGTTCGTTTTCATAAATAACAAAGTTTAATCTTTAATTCAGAAATTTATGTACTTTCACAAGTTCTATTTATTATATATAAAAAAATAATTTAAAAATTGCAATGATTCAAAATGAAAATTCAAATTCGATTTCATCAAATTCTCCCGAAACAGATGAGCAATTAATGAAACTCCAAGATCATTTAGATCATCGGGAAAAAAAACTCAAGGAAATGAGTTTTATGTTAGCTGAATTGAACAACGATTTAAACACAGTTTTTTTTCAGTTTTTTCTGAAAATTTTTTTCTATGCTAATAAAACTTTCTCAAAAAATTAGGCACTGGAAAAACAACATCAACTTCTCTATGAAAAAAAGATGCTATCACATAAGTTGGAACGAAAAGTGAATAAAACTTTTATTTTATACATAAATACATTTTTAAGAATGAACAGATAACACAAGAAAAAAGTGATAAAATTTGGATTGAGGAAAAACTCATAAAATTGGAAAGACAAAATGTTGGTTTGAAGGAAATTGTTTACAAACCTGAACAATCAGAAACCCCAAATAATGAGAAGAATACCAGCACTAAATTATCAAATGTGAAATCGACTCATCAAGAATTGGAAAAGGAAAAGGAGGAGTATGAAGAGACAGACAAAGGAGATTATCAGCCTCCTTCCTTTGATTAAAAATTAGTTTGTCATTTGTTTTGTATTATAATAAGTCCCCCCCCCTCCCCCATAATTAAACGGCCTTTAACAAAAAATATAAATAAATAACAAATTTTTTATTAAGATCATTTTTTTTTTGGAAAATGATTTCAATGAAATAAAAATTAGAAAAGCTTTTTTAGAAAAATTTATTAAATTCTGAAGATTAGCACCCTCCTTCCTAAATTACTTTAATTTGTTATAAATAAGCACCCCATAATCAAACAATATAAATAAAATACAAATTTTTATATCATCTTTTTTTCTTTTAAAATGATTTCAATGAAATAAAAATTATGAAAAGCATTTTTTCGAAAAAATTAATTATAAATTCATCCAAAATCCTTTAATTTCTGACTTATAGAATACATATTAATTAATTTGAGGACGAAATCATCCCATTCTTTCAAATTCATTTAATCTTGAAAAAACTCAGACTCTTGAAAAATGTTTGAAGAGTTCTTTAAAAAAATCATCTGTTATCTTTTTGGTAAAATCATAGAGGTACCATCTTTTCATCTTCCCCTTATTTTCTTTAAAAATCCTATTTCTTCATTTAAAAGAATTTCCCTGCAAGCGACCTAACTTTTAACAAATGGAATGGAGTGGTTCATAAAAAAAACCTGTTGATTCGCTCTGAGTTTATAGATAATTTAGGAGCTAACCTAGGTATCAATGGAAAAAAAGTTTTCTTGATGATAATTTAAAAAAAAAACAAAGGAATTCCATTATTTTTAAAACGAGGAATTATTGGAAGTCTTCATATGCAAATCCCATGGAATAAAATCTGGACTCAGCCTTGCAAAATAATACTTGAAGATATTCATATTTTGATAGAAACGAGCGATATCTACGCCAAAAGCTTTCATAAAAAAAGGAAAGATGATAAAAAGTTAAAGGAAATCAAAGCCTTGAATAAAAATGAAGTCTTGTTTTACTTATTAATTTAATTATAAAACTTTTTTTTTAGAAAGTCTTTGACGAAAACAGTGAAAAAATCGCCCAAAAAAATTATCTGAAAAAATTAAAAGAAGTGGTAATGGCTAACATGCAATTGGAAGTGAAAAACTTCCATTTCAGATTTGAAGATAATGGCAAAATAATAGATAAAACCAAATTTTCAATTGGTTTCATCTATGAGACTTTGATATATTGCCCTTCGAATATTAAATTCGAGAAAAACGCTTTCATTGATCCTGAAAAGGTGAAAATTGAGAAAGTCAAATATAATTTAACAGAAATCATAAATTTGGCGATATATTTTGACAATTCCGAATCAAGTTTCTCCTTTCTAATTACCATATATTTGAAATAATTAAAAAAGCCGCTATATGGTTGGACATTCCTGATATTTCAACATGTGATTATTTGAAATTCATTGAAAATTCTAACAATTGTCTCAAAATTATCTTAGACCAAAAATCTGGATTTAACGTTTTACAAAAACAAAAATTAATTAAAAATTATTAAAAATAATCAGAATTTCATGGTCCATCCTCTTAACATACAAATCCACAAAACCACTACTCTTTCAAGAGAATTAGTCAATATGACCACCACACCACATAAAAAAAACTCATATTTCATTGAAAATGTTCATGTTTGCTTGGATAATGAACAATATAGAATTTTAAAGGAAATCCTCAAATTTAAAAAATGGCATAACCAACATGAAAGTCATAAGAAATTCTCTCCACCTTACCTCATCAACCCGATGAATCGCCCAGTGGCTTGGTGGAAATACGCAAAAAAAGCTGTTTTATATATAAACAAAAAGAAACGACATGCAGGCAAACTTGAAAATCTCAAGAAAATCAAGAATAAAAGAAATGAATACATTTACCTTTTTCAAATAAAATTATTATATGTAAATTATTACAAATTTTATATTTTTCAATAAATTTGGTGTTTGTTAGGACGCAGAAAGTCAAGATAAAAGTTTAAAGAAAACGAAAATTTTCGAAACGACGACTTTCGAATATGATAAAGAGGGAGAGATCGTGCAAAGAGATTTAGGTGATCTTGAAGAGGTTTTGATTGAATATGAAATGACTTTTTGCATTGATGAAATCATCGTTTATCGTCAACAGGCGTTAAATTTGATAAAAGATACCAAAAATATCATTCATATAATTGAAAAACAAAATAAGGTATTTTTTTAATTCAAAATTATTCAGAAAAAAACATGATTAAATCCAATAGATCGCCCAAGCTGCCAAGAGACCTTATAGAATCGTTACTGTTTTTAAATGGATGAGAGAAAAATTCTCCAGAAATAAACAGGATCTAAAAATAGATGAAAACGAATATCAATTCATTCAAGAATTCGTGAATGAAAACTCCTTACAAGCCGATTTTTCAGTAATTCTATAATAACATTCTTCGATATTTTTAATTATCTTAGGAAGAAAAAGCCGAATATATCAAAGAAATCATTGAATTAAATCTGAGTCTTTGTAAACTGGAGATTTTCTCCACTCGCAATAAGAACTCCAAATTTTCCTTTTTCATTATGCTTTTCGAGGACATTTGTTTGGAAAAGAGTCTTTTTTTCATGGAGGAGCGTTTTTCTCTGAAAATTGGGCGAATTTTAGCTGAGGACTCCTTAACAACCTTGCAACTTTTCCATATAATTTTCGCACCAAAGGAGTTTGACTCTTTTCAAAAGAAATACGAGGCTTTCTTCCAGATAAAAGACCATGATGATGAGGTTTTTTATGATCAGGAGGAGTTCATTTACAATAAGGATTTCATCAATCTTTCAATAATAAAGTCCTTAGGACAACAACAGACAATTGAAGCCGCACTTTTTATCAAGCCTTTTGAATATATTTTCAATTATGAAGTCTTCACAAGAATCAAATATTTCATCAATCCTAAGCCTGGAGTCAAAGAAGAATCTCGCAGTTATAATTCCTTTTCAAAATTCAATGATTTCCTCCATGAAGGAAAAGAAAAAGCTGAAGAATTCATCAAAGAAAAATTAAAAAGCATATTGGGACATAGTCTGGATTTGAAATTGAACATTTTAGCCTCGGATTTGAGTTTTATAATACCCGATAGCGTTTCCAGAGAAAAAACACCTATTTTGATGATAAATGTTGAGACTTTTTGTGCTGATACACCGAAAAAAGAGAAATACAAGATGGAATTAAAGATTGAAAGCGAAGAAAAACCACAATTGATAGAACCTGACGTCGTAGATGAGGACACTTGGGAGATCAAGCTCAAAATCATGAACCTTTCATCGAAATTCATCACTTTCCATCAGAATTCCAATCCTCCCTCAGTAATTTTTATGATATTAATTAATCTAAATTCTAAATCTATTGTAGGTCATTAAATTCAATTTGATAAATCCAATGAACCTCAACTTTGATTTACAAAGGAAATTCAAAGAATATAAAGGTCTTTTGACCAGCGAAATCAAATTAATCTTCGAATCAAGCGAAATCAAACTTAATATCCCCATTCTCAAAGAGCCCAATTTCATCAATATACTTTTAAAATTCCTGAACTTTTTCAAAAACAAAACCAAAGTAGCAAAGCCTTTAATCCATCATCGCCCCAATAAGCCTGAACATTTCCAAAAACAAAAGAATAAAGGCTTTTTATCAGTGAAAAACTATTATTCACTCACTGTCTCAAGAAAAAGCAGCGCCTTGGCTTCTAATGAGAAAAATGAGGATGAGTTCTTTGAAGCTTTCGATGATCTGGAAGATCTCCTTATACATCAAGAAAGCTCCATGAATCATTCCAACATAATTAAAGAATCTCAGGTCAATGAATCATTGAAGAGGAAAAATGTCACCAAATTACAGAAAGTAGTCAGCTATTTTAAGGAAAATGAGGTGACTTTCATTCAAATTCAAAATTTCTTAGAGTTTAGAGTAGAAATTCATTGTCCAAAAATCTCTTTGGAGGTAAAATTTCTAGAATTTCCTTAAAATTTCGCAATTTTTCTTTGAAAAGATTTATGAAGATATGATTCATAACAAATATATAGGATCATGCTATGAAATTAATGATATAGCTTTGATAGTTTTCACCAAAAACCAAGAAAGTCTTTTGAACATTAGTTTCGATATGAAGGAGCTGCTTTGTAAGATCTATCGTTTTGATAAGTTGTCTTTCCTAATTCCCAAATCTGACACTTCTACCCTTACAAAATCTTCTTCTTCAGAAGAAAGCCCTCCTAATTTCCTCATGTATCTATCATCTTATTCTATCGATACCAAAATCAAAGTATATCATATTTCTTTAATTAATATTAGATAAAATAATTCTAATTTCTAATTAAGCTACCCAAAATCTCTGTGATTTTCTTGGATATTAGTGATTCCCATAGAAATCTTAAACCTTTGTTGAAAATCGATTTTAAAGATCTAGAAATCTTTACAAAAACACCTATTTCATTAGAACCCAACGTTTGTCTTGACTTGGTCTCTAGATTCTCAATAATTGTTTCTAATATTTCACATAATCAAGAGACTTTCGAGCCATTCCTGGAAAAACTATCAACTGAAATCCATTTTTCTAATAATTTGGCTCAAAAGAAATTGAACATATCATTTTTCGATGATTTTCTTATGAATTTAACCCCGCAATCAATTGAAACCTTATTGATTTTTCGTAACAATTTACAGAAAATGCGAACTAACCAAAAATCGGAAATAATTTTCGAAAACCTCTTTACGAAATCATCAAATTCATATACTTTCCATAATAAAACCGGAAGAACCATTGTTCTATGGTTCAGTGAAAATCGAGAAGATGTATGGTATGTGGAGAATAATCAGGAGAAATTTATTGAATTCGAGTAATTTTCTTCTTTTTTGATTAAATATTTTAAAGAAAATCCTTAGTAATTCGTTCACTTTGGCTGATTTCTTTGATTTTTCCGAGTTCCAAAGCAAAAAGAAAAGAAGATTGACTACTAAAATAAGCCAATTATATTTCAGTTTTTCTGATAAAAAGCAGGTCTTCACCTTGAATCTTCAAGGCATCACTGATGTTTATCTAGATTATTCTCGTTATCAAAGGATCAAGGCCAACATATTTGAGAAAAATGGCATTAAAAACGTGATAATTTCTTCAAATATTTCCTTTGAAAACAGGTTGCGATTCAACTTGGCCTTGCATTTTGAAAAAGCCTTTGATTTTGATGTATTTTCTCATATTTTTTATTAAAAATTTATTTTTAATTAAATCAAGACCAGAAAAAAACAAAATTTTGATGAGGTTTTAATAATCCAGCCTTTTAAGAGTTTGGACCTCCCACTTTTTAAAGATAATTATGATGGATTCCGATTGAGAATTTACCAAAAAGAAAACCCTGAAATTTATGAATGGAGTAATATCGGTTCATTTTCATTATTAATTGAAAGAAACACTCCAATATCTTTCAAATCGCGGGTTTTTCGAGATAATGAGAATTTCGAATATTTTAATTTGATCGCAATGTCACAGAAATTATTTGAAAAATGTGAAATTTCTTTGAATTACCCGACAAAAATCTCGAATTTTTTGCCATTTGCCTTGAAGATCCGAATGAAAAATCATCAAAAACAATTAGAAAATTCAGAGGAAAATAAAATGAATTGGTTTTTAAATAAGCAGACTTTTGACATTAATGAAATATGGAACTTTTCATTAGAAATGAAGAAAAAAGATAGTGACGAGATTGTTCTCTCAAAGAAATCAAAATATTTTACTACTTCGAAAGAATCTAATAGCAATAATAATTCATTGATAAAACAACAGAGTAATTTGACAAATAATGACCTTGAAAAAGAAATTTATGAAGAAAATATTGATCCTGGTTCGAACATCTATTCCAATTTAATTGAATATAATAGCAATTTCTTGATATCTCTTTTGATCCCAGATTCTAATTGGTCTGATTTCCTTGAAATAATGCCTTCTTTTGATAAAAACATCATGATTTTCCATGAAAAACAGGAATATTTAGAACCGCCCTTGGAAAATAAGGAATTCTTCTATTTTCAACTATTCAATGCTTTTCAAGAACAAATCACCATAATCCTGGAAAGAAGCCTAGAAAATGGTATTAATAATCTAGTGTTTTTCTCAGAATGTTGGCTTTTAAATGAAACTCCCTTTCCTCTTCTTGCTAGAATAAAAGAAAGCAATTATGAATACCCTCCTTTGAAACTTCCGGAATTCCTAATCAATGTAAAGGAAAGACCTATGGGTTCACATTTAGTCAATGGGTTTTCGAATATTTCAGGAGTAACTCAAAATAAAGAAAGGAATCTCAATGCGATTTCTTATGAACAAATCAATTATCCCGTGAATTCATGTGAGAATTTCGAGAAAATCTTCGGATCATTGAATGCTTCTTATTTCTCGACGAAAGATTTAAAGGATCTTTTGAAAAAACAAGCCAATCATTTGATTCCTTTCTCAGGAAATCTCGATAAAAATAATAAGAAAATTTCATTTAAGCTCGAAAATTTAAGCGGTTGGAGCGAATTTGTGAAAATTTCGGAAAATAAAGCATCAATTATCTCACAATTTCAGAAAGAAAATCTCTTTTATAATTTCAACTATTTGAATATAAGATTACCAGGGAAGTTTAAAAGGACTTCCTTGATATTTATCACAGCGAAATATTTTCTGATAAATTTGAGTGAATTTCAATTGGAAGTGAAGATTTTAGAAGGAAAGAACAAGCGGAATTTATTGAGACTTGAAAAGGGGATGATTGAAACCCTCTTCAATTTCAAGGATGAAAATGACATTAAGATTTCAGTTCGAATCAATAAAAGTGAATATATATGGACTTCTGAGTATTTTTCATAACGATAAATTAAGAGAATTTTATTATTTATTGCTTTAATTTCAAAAGATTGCCAATTAGAAACATTGGAAGCTATAACATTGGCATTAAAAATGTCTTCACAAATCAGAAAGTGATTTTAACAATGAATGTATTTTTCTTTTCTTTTTTATGATTGGTTTTAAATGAATTTTTTAGGTGACCACTTTTTCATCAAATTTTGTGATTTCCTTTGAAAATTCACAAAATTGGCCGCCTCTCAAATTAGAAAACTCCACCATTTATCATTTTAAAATACATCAACGACTTTATGAGTAAATATGCTTTTTTCATAAATATATTATATTTTCAATGAATTTTAAATCATTTCAGAGAATCTGCAGAAGTGTTGCCTAGCCATAAAACATCAGCTTTCGCTTGGGAAAATCCTTTTGAATCTAACATTTTAACCGTATTTTTTAAGAAATCATGGAATTTTTAAACATTTTTTTAAAAGATTAATGTTTTGGCATCAAATCGACAATATTGTAAAATAACGGAATTGAACCTAGAAACATATAAAGATAAGAAATGCCAAATTGAAGTGCCTTCCAAATTCCTCGAAGAAAGCGAAAATAAGATTTTCATCGACATTTCTCTCGAAAGCACATCCAGAGTAAATTTCCCTTCTCTTATAAATTGTTCTTATATATGGAAAGTTCATTAAATTTCATCACAATTTGAATGTACAAAATGAAATTCTTGACAATGAAAATCACAACAAGAAAGGTTATTTTTCAGTAATTAAGTTGTGTTAATTTATTAATTTCATTAGACAATTTGAAATTTTCTCTTTATCTGCAAAAGTTCGGACTTTCTCTCATCGATGCCTCCCCGAAAGAAATCCTTTATCTCGAAGTTAATTCAGTGAAATTCATCCTCAAAAAAGTTCATGATTATTTCGATGTTAGGCTCGGAGTTCTTGACTTTCAAGTTTTCTTTCCATTTTAAAAAAACTTTTTATCGAATTACATTTTTTTAAGATTGATGTTGAAAATAATAGAAAAATGGAAGTTTTATTTGGTGTTCCCAAGAAATTAAAGGTGAAAAAAGAAGGTGTAAACAAAGAAACTTTCGGTGAGAAAATCTTCAAATTCCAAAATTTATGGAAGAAGCCACAGGAAAAAAATGTGTTAAAATACCAGAAGTTTATAGATTTCAAGCTTCAGGTTTCCAACAATCAGAAGAATTTGTATTATATCAAAAATCTTTTGTTGAAAATATTGCCATTCGATATGATTTTTTATGGAAAACCAATTGATAATCTCTATAAGTTCTATATATCAATGGTTGAAATGACGAAGGTTTAACATATATAATTTTATTAAAAATTATGCAAATTTAAGAAATATTCACCCCAACAAATAGAAAAAAAAAAGTTGTCCTTGGATGATTTCGCTGAAAAATCGGTAATAGTTGAAGAACATGCCCTGGACATGAATAAGATCAACGTGATGGTTGATAAGATCAAAATACATCCGATCGAGTTTCAAACGAGATTTGAAAGTTTGCATTATTTGAATGAGACTTTTTCTTTTCTCTCCATGATCAAGGTTTTGACTTTGATGTTCAACACATTGGGGAGTAATAGGATTTCTTTGCCACATTATGAACTCATTAATCATAAATTATCTTTGAATGAACTGATGCATCAAATTTTTTTTACCTATAAAGGAAAGTTTTGGAAGGTATTTTATCTTCTTTCATATTGATAATTTTTTCTTAATAATTCAAAGTTTTTTTCCGCGATATATTCAGCCGGAGTGATTGGAAACCCAGAGAAATTATTTAAAGAATTAGGTATTAATTTTAAGTTTTTTTTTAATCATAACATTTGACATTATAATAAGGGCATACTTTGAAAATATCTTCTTTTGATTTGATTGTGAACGCTTCTCAAAGTAACTTTTCCTATGCTTCCTTCCGATTCGTGACATTTCTAATCCCTCGTTGTGTGCAAACTTTGAATGAGTCCTTCCAAATTATGTGGATACATTTAGAAAAGGGACTTTTATATCAAATCGAAGATAAAAAGGCCTCTCTATTGATTGAGAAGAAAAATGTAGCAAACCATAAAAACATCAACAGTTTTTCCAGCATTTTGCAAAGTTTTTTTGGTTTGGCACATGCAACTTTGCTGTTTCCTTATTCTCAAGGATATGTTCCTTTTATGTTGAAAAATGTTAAAAAACCAGAGGTTTAAAAATATCATTAAAAAAATAATTAAAAAAATTGATAATTATATAGCAGGGAGATTATTTTAAAATGGAGGATCTCCAACCAAAGAGATATAAACGATATATCAACAAGAAATCAATATTGGAGCCTTATAATTATGAAAAAGCGAAATCCAAAGTTTTTGAAATTTTGAGTTCCTTTAACAATTTTTTTTTAGCAATTGCTTATTAATTTCGGATTTTTGAAAGAAGACCAACAAGATGAAATTATTTATGTTTCCCAAATTTCCAAAGAGATTCTTTTGGTTTTCCTGACAAAAAAGTTTATAATCATGATTTTTTTCATTATTATATTTGAACATATTTTAGTTTCATTCTCATTAATGATAAGAAAATTCTTCTGAATATATTGATTCCTTATGTTGTTTCGTTCATTTGTGATGGGGATAAATTAAATATCAAATATTTATTAGAATTTGAAAAAGACTCTGTCAAACCTAATTCTCCTTCTGGAATGATAGAGGAACAATTTTTGAAATTTTCGTCTATTGAACTTAAAACATCGTTGAACGAAATAGATAGAGCTGAACTCTCCAAGAAATTTGAAGAAATCTCACAAAAACAATACCTCATCAATAATAAAATAAATATATTTAAACTTTGAAACCTAAGTTTTTCTTTGAGGTTTATTAATTAATGCAATTTACAAAACTATTTTTTTATGATATTTAATTTCTAAAATCATTAAAAAATATTTTTTCTATTTTAGTTTTTTAAAATTTTGGAGTCAAATATTTTAAAATTAGTTAATCAAATTTTATTATATTGTGAAATAAAAATTGAAATTTTTTTTAACAAATATCAAAAGAATTTTAAATTTGAAGGAAAAATAAACTTCACTTCAAAAAAAAAAAATTAATTTTTTAAAATAATAATAAAAATCCAAATTTTTTTACACCAAAAAAACAAATGTTACCAACTGAAAATAAGCAGGACATTAAAAATTGGGATATCCAGCTTATTTCAAATTCTATTGAACAGGCTTTTGAAACTCATGAGAAATCCTCATTAGCACTTCTTCAAAAAAAAGCTGAACTTGACAAAGTCTCTTCTTTCCAGAAATCTCTGAATCTGATTCGTTATCTTTATGTTGCAATCGATTGTTCCTCCTATATGAAATCCCTTGACTATAAGCCCAATCGCTTTCTGTCAACCTTGAACTCATTGCGAGCTTTTATTCCTAGTTTTTTTGACAAAAACCCTTTATCGCTTTTGGCTTTAGGAGTGATGTTTGAAGGTTTTTCCAAACAAATCACAGAATTTTCGCAAAATGCTAATCTGCATCTCGAAGCTTTGAAAGACTTGAAGATATATGAGGATAAAGAAATTTCCATTCAAAATGCTTTGGAGGTATTTGTTTTTTAGAAAAAAAAAAAATGAAGAATAAAACTATTGATTAGGAAGGAATAAAGATGTTTCGTGAAGCTCCTTTGTATGCAAACAAAGAAATGTTAATTTTGGTGTCCGCTACAAGCACTTGTGATCCAGGAGACATCTTTTCAACTATTTCCGAAATAAAAAACCTGAAGATCACATGTTCGGTGATTAGCCTTTCAGGGAGAAATCATATTTTCAAAGTTAAAATTTCTTTTAATATAGAGATTTAATGTTAAAATGGAAGGTGTTGGCTGAGGAAACAGAAGGAAAATATGATGTTCCTCTTGATGAGGACCATTACCAAAATTTAATTTTAGTAAGCAAAATTTTTTTTTGTTATTTATTATAAAAAATGTGCAGAATTTCAATAATCCTCCAGAAATAAATAAAGACAACATTTCCTTACAAATGATTAAGATTGCTTTCCCCACCAAATACTTTGAAGATTATAAAGAAGGAATTGCCACTTTGTGTGTATGCCATAATCAAATTCGAACGCAATATTATGAATGTCCAATTTGTAAAGCAAGAGTTTGTGACGCTCCATCAACATGTCCCGTAAATTTTGCTAGAAAAAATAAATACAAATTTTTTTTCTTTTTAGATTTGTAAAATAAATTTGATTTCTTCTCCGCATTTGGCTCGAACTTACAGACATATGAATAGATTATCTTCTTTTATTTTGCATTCGGTCAAAATTGAGAATGCTGTAAAAAAACAAATGAAATGTTTCGGTTGTGAAGGTTCGATTTTCGATCACAAAAAGAATAATATTGAAGATGTTTCATATTGTGAATGTCGAGATTGTCACAACTATTTTTGTTTGTAAGCCCATTCATTTAATTTTATAAAATTCTTTTCTAATGCTAGGGAATGTGATATTTTTATTCACGATAGTCTTTATAATTGTCCAGGTTGTTGTTGATGTAGGATTTATTCGAGAAAACATTTTGTAAAGTTTATTTTTCAGAAATAATATTCGAATGCTTATGTTTTAATTTATTATAAATCAAATTTTTCCAAAAAATTATTCTGATGGGCTTTTCATTTGATGAAAATCAATGAAAACTGAATTTTGAACGGGGGAAAACAAAAAATTTCAAACTCCCATTGTTTTCCCATTGTTTTATATATTCATCAAATTTTTTTTTCTAATAAATAATAATTTTTAGATCCAAATTCCCATGAATTTTAATTTGATTTTTATTTTCTTCATTGTAATTTATATATAATTTCATTTTTCAAAGTTCAAATCTCTTAAAAAGAGATAGTGTTTTTAGAATAATATAGTTCAATATGTGTTAATTTTCACAATAAATTTTGAGTTTTTTTTCCAAAAAATTATGATAAAAATCAAATGCATAGCTCACAAGGTTCCTTGAAAGTATTTTGGCAACTTTCATGAATTAAATGCTCACAATTCAATATTTTAACTTTCTCACTATTGAAAAACTCCTTCTTGCAGAGAGCACATCTATTTATTTATTCATTGAGAATTAATCAGAAATTTAAGAATAATTGCCATACTTTTCTTGATTCACCTTGGTAAAATTTTCTTTATTATAATTGCCTTCAATAAATTTAATCTTTTTTTTATCTTCCTCATTTGAATTGGGGTTTTTCAGAATGGCTACTTTTATTTGATTATATTGAATTTGAAGGCGGTCACATCTGTTCTTTTTAAGCCTATTAGAAAGCCTTATTTTATTAAGTTCTTGTTGGGTTTTATTGATTGCGGAAACAAGCTCCTTATACAACAAAGGGTCAATTTTATTTGTCCCTTCCTTTTCTAATTTCAATAAAATTTCACGAAAATTCCTTTCTTTTTCAAGTGGCATTTTGTGAATTGGTGGTTTTGGGATATCTAAATATTTTTTTGTCAACTTATGAATTAATAAGCATCATTACTTTCTTGCTTCCTTTCTTCCCGCGGTAAGCAAGGCTTTTTTGAAATCTCCATAGATTTACAAAATCCGATTTTCTTTAGGATAAATTTTTAAATGATAAAAAAGGCCTCTGAAATGAAATTCCTCTTATAATTATTATAATTATTATAATTGTTATAATAATTTCAATAAAAACCCAAAAAATTTTTTAATAAAAATAAAATTTTTAGGATAAAATAAGTCAAAGTTCAATTTTTGCTTCTAATTAAAATTCTCTTTAACTAACTAACCCTTCATATAATTAAAATATTATATTTTAAACGGAATTTTATCAATTCCATTTGCAACTCCAATTAGCATTTCCCTGATGAACCCCAAGACTCCTCCATAATGTGGATCCACGATTTTGACATAAAAAATCAATGCTAAGAAGACAACCAACAGAGTTAAAAGTCCCTGTATAATATGGCTCTGATAAAGATGTTTTGTCTTTTGTTGGAAAGCCAACATTCTTTTGATCTTGGACTCATTGGTTGGTGGATATCTATTTTCCATGATTTTCCCATTAATCGATAGTTTGTCAAAAACAGCTTTCTTATGACTGCAAGAATCAAACCCAAATTTTCCATGTAAACTCAATTGTCCACTATTCTGAACACCTCCAAATGGCAATTCAGGGTTCAACACTTGAAAAAGGCTTTCATTGATAGCAATGCTACCAGAACTGGTTTCTTTGACAAATCTGTGTTTATTTTTATTGAAGATGCCTCCGAAATAATATAAAGCCAATGGTTTCGGCCTTTCATTGATGAATTTGATGACATTGTCAATCTTTTCGAATTCGAAAATCGGCAAAATCGGACCGAAGATTTCTTCTTGCATCAGTCTGCTTGTGAATTTCGGGTTATCTATCAAGGTAGGATACACAAATCTATTCACAGCATCGCAAGTTCCTCCAATTAAAATTTTGCCTCCATGATCCTCTTTAATCAATTCTTCCAATCTATTCACATGAAAAGGTGAAACTATCTTCACAAGATCCAAAGAATTCTCAGGTTTGTCGGTGAAGAACTCCTTGACCTTCTCTATGAATTTCGTTGTGAGCTTCTCTTTGATCTTCGAATGAACAAATACATAATCAGGTGCTGTGCATGTCTGTCCACTGTTGGTGAATCTTCCCTGAATAACTCTTAAGGCTGCATTTTCCAAATCCGCATCTTCATCCACAATGCATGGATTTTTGCCTCCAAGTTCCAAAATGCAAGGAGTCAAATTCTCAGCGGCCGCCTTAGCAACCAATTTCCCCTTTTCAGGACTTCCGGTGAATATTATCAAGTCCCAATGTTCCTTGACAATTGCCTTTGATGTCTCAACTTTGCCTTCAATAACTCGATAACATTCCTTATCTAAATATTTATCAAATAACTCTTTCAAGACATTTGAGGTATTTGGTGATAGTTCTGAAGGCTTTAAAACCACACAATTTCCTGCAGCCATAGCTGATGCCACAGGTGGCAATGCAGTGAAGACTGGATAGTTCCAAGCACTCATAACCAAGGAGACACCCAAAGGTTCCGGCACTATGTAGCTTTTTCCAGGCCCAATAAATAATGGAGTGTCGACTGCTGTATGTTTGGTCCATTGTTCGAAATGCTTGTGAGTGTGTTCAATATCAGCGAGAGATATCTGGATAGAAAGCAGCTTGTTGGCGAATTCTGTATAGCCAAGATCTTTTTGAGCAGCTTCTGCAAATTTAGGAGTGAGCTCTTTGATACCGACTATAAGATTATAGAGCTGTTGACGACGGAAAGCCACATGCCTGGTTTTGTTCTGAGAGTAGGAATCACGAAGCTCGGAAAGGATAGGCTTGATTGCTGAAGGATCGTCTGGGATCATATTTTTTTAATATCTTCGGAATCTTTATTGAATTTTTTTTTTGAATTTGGTTTGAAAAATTAAAATTTGGCTTTATACGATTGATATTATTTTAAGGTTTCAGACGAGCATAGTAAAAATTAAAAAAAAAAACACAGACAGTAATTTTTTTTTTTATTTATAAAAATTTTAAAATTTCTGATGATTACAATGAATTTCCATTTTTTTTTATCTAATTTCTTAAAAGATGGAAGTCTTCATTTTATTCGCATGTTTTTCAAATTTTTAAAACTGCTAAATGAACATTTCGGACCATTTTTTTTTTATTACAAATTTCAAATATTTTAGACAAAAAAAAAATTATAATACAATAAAAAATAAATCACCATGTCTATGTTTTTTTAAAATTTCCACTCTATGTCTAAAATTCCAATTTTTAATTTGTTTTTTCTAATTAAATTTATATTTTAATGAAATTTCATCAATGAGTAAAAAATTCAAAATTATTTCATTTGTTTTTCTATCATTGCTTAATATATATTATAATTCTTATTCCTTTTTGGCTTCTTCCTCCTTTTTTTCTTTATTTTCATGAACCACCACCGCTTTGCCAAGATGCACATTATTATTTTTCCCATCATGTTCTTTTTTAATTGCTTTAATCTTTTCCAACAAAATCCCCATTTCTTTGAACACATCCTTGGAAAAGTTCTTGACCTCGAACGAATAATTAGTGAACTGTTCTTTGTCTTGATAATCAATTTTTCCATTTTCAATGATTTTATTCAAATTCATCACATAGGTTTCCTTATATTCAGGAAAATCCTTCATTAAAAGCGACAAATCATACAACTCCTTAATCACCAACGCGATTTTTTCCTTTTCCGTATCAATATTTTTCTTTAATTTGGACAAATGAGTCGGATTACTCGGATTTGCACTCGTATTAAAGGCTTCCTTATGTCTCAAAATTGCTTCGATTGGTGGAGTTAATTTGGCAAGTGTTTTTTTCAAACCATTCAAAAACTCTCTTGTGTTAAAAAGACGATCATATTCAGGACCATAGTTTGGAGGTTTTTCTTCAGTTACCTTGATTTCATTGCTAAAAACCGTTGGCATTGAGTTGGGAATACGTTGGCCTCCGACAGGCACTGGAGTTGGGTCTCCGTTATGGAAAAGAATGGAATTGGGGTTGAATTGCTGCTTAAAGGCTAGCTCACTATCAATAATATCTTTTTCGAAGGTGGATTCCATGTATTTTTTTTGAAAATGTGATCTGGGATTTTTAATTTTATAGATGAGGGGTTTATTTGATAACGATTTTGGAGGATTTAAATTAATAAATTTCTAAAATACAAAGTCTTTTGTAAAAATTTGAATTTTTCAGTTTTTGTCATGAATTTGTAAAGTTCTGAATAGTTTGAATCTTTTTCACATTTAATGCCCAATGCTTCTTTAATTACAATCCTCATTTATTAATTCATATTTTGTTTAAAACAACATATGTCTTTCATTTCAGAACTCTTTTCTAGTTTCCATTTAACAAATAGTAAAATAAAGTTAAGAAAAAAAATATATTGGTCTTCTCACTTTTTGTTAAACCTCAAAATCTTATGAAAAAAAAACTTTGAATATAAAGAATTACAAATTCCAAATTATAATTGATTTATCACTTCAATAATAAAGTCTGAAAAAAAAACTCCAATTAAATAAACATTCCAAAACAAAAGAAATTATTATATTTGTTTTCAAGTAAGAAAATATAAAAATTCTCTTGTTTTTTTCGTTAGTCTCTTTATTCGCTTGAAGGTTTTTCAAAAAAAATTAAAAGGTTCATAAAATTAAAAAACAACACAGCAATTATCCCTTGATTTTTTCTTCTCTTCCAATTTTTGGTCGATTTCTTTTCGGACATTTTCGTTATGAAGAACTTCTCCAACCTTTTCAACAACTACCTTTCTAGTTTCATCGTTGTGGATGACATCTGAGGCATGATCCTCAACTACTTTCTGGATTTTGTCAGCGTTTTCTTCCATTTGTTTTAAATTTTATTTAGGTTTTTTATTTTTGATTATAAGTTTTCGAAAAAACGGAAAATCAAATTGATTTTTGCTTTCTTTTTAATGAGAAAAAATAGGCAATTACAAAAATATTTTGTTTTTTCTCTTCCCGAATAAAATGAGACTTTTTTTTTATTAAAAAACACAAATTTTTAATTTTTCCATTTTTTTTTCTCAACAAAATGATTTTGCTTGACAAATTAAAAAAATATCAAATTTCTAATACAAATATATTTTGAAAACATTTTCTTCGTTAAAATTATGTCACAACTACATTTAGAGATGTCTTGTCCCATCGGACACACCAAGCATGAACAGTGGACCTTTTCTATTTCTTTCTTCACTGGGAAATACTCCAGGGAGAAAGTCCAGACCATGAGAAACAAAGATGAGGATTTTCGTCAAAAGATCGCTTTGGAGGAATTAGAAGAAATCTTGGGAGCATGTGAAAAAACCACAGGCAATTTTCTTTGCACACGATTCGTGTTATTATTGATAATGAGTTTCGCTATAGCTGCAATTGTTTTATTGATTATGGCGTTTTATATGACACTAACAAAAGCAGATAAAACATCAATAATATATACATATGTATTTGCCATTACAATAGGGGTATTTTGCAATTTGTTGTTGTTTCTTCTGTATTTGCTGATAAGCTATATTTACGAAAAACAAATTAATTTGTATTTGGGGCAGAGAAGAATCTCTGAAACTTATGAAATAAGAAATTTGTATTGGAAGGCTAATGGAAACAAAGTTACTTTGAACAATATCTACAATAAGCAATGTGATCAAGAGTGCAACAATTATAAGGCGAGACCCACGAAATCGGAAGAAATAAAAAATCCTCTTTTACATTGAGATGTCTAATTTTTTGTATTTTTGAATATTGATCAAAATCTTTTTAAATTATTATTGAGAAAAAATGATGTAATTATTTGTAAATTAAA
>Ga0302186_10000181_pt1 | contig 57858 bp, 35 predicted proteins | sample II_Bog_E1_2_FD_198782 | JGI IMG/M metagenome (GOLD analysis project Ga0302186, IMG submission 198782) | Peat permafrost microbial communities from Stordalen Mire near Abisko, Sweden - II_Bog_E1_1 | ecosystem: Environmental > Terrestrial > Soil > Wetlands > Peat | place: Sweden: Abisko...
AACCCCAACCCCAACCCCAACCCCCAACACCAACCCCAACCCCAACCCCAGATGATTAATTATATTTTTGAAATATTGATGGAATTGATAATGAACTTGATCAACTTTAATTGAACAGATAGATGTAAATAACAAATACATAAATGAGTGCGTGATATAATGTATATTATGAAGCAATAAATTAAAGGCATACTAAAGTGATAAAATTAAATTAACAATGCGAATATGCGTTTCTTCTAAGGATAATTTGTATAAATAAATTTAAAGATTATTCAAATACCATAATTTAGAATACTTTTTAATAAGTTTTTTAATCGTGACTAAGTGAAAAATATTTGGTTTTATGTGAAAAATATTATTTGTAATCATATGTCATACTAAGCGATTATATAACTACTTGGATGAATATTCAATTTTTATATTTGTTGAGATCATCCATGAGAATTGACCAACTTCTATTATTCATCGCATTGGTCTTTTTACAGGCAGTATATACTTCAAATCTTACCATCGGTACATTCCATTTTATGCAGTTAATCCAATTAAATCTTACGACAATAATCCTCCTGTATGGCTTACCAGTCCCTTCTTTCGAGCTGGAAATAATGCTGTCATTCATACTTTGACAGGTAACAACACTACACCCACTTATACGTTTACGTTTTCATCTTCTCTCCCAGGGCCACCTCTTCTCGCATATGGTATTAAAAATTATCGAGGTAATTTATTGGATAGTTAGGGAATGACTTCTTGGGGCAATAATATTATGAAATCAAAAGAATCGGGCTGACTGCTGCCACTTTTAAGGTATCCATCCAGATTTATGGAGTTACAAATTTATGGTTGCTGAATGTAGCTTACCTGGCAGTAGATCCCACCTTTCCACATTATTTCAACACCTTCGATAATGTGCCTTTGAACTATTCATCTGGAAACATAGTAACCCTTAAATAACTTAGGTGAACATATCTACAAAATCAGTAGCTCCGCAATATTTTGTTTAATACATAAACTACACACAGCAAGCGACAGGACTCGTTCATAACACTTTCTTACAGCCCCTTTCCTCCAACGTAATAGTATTATTCATGACCAGTCTATGGATCAGAGGCACTTTTAAGACCAGCCAAGCATGGCCTATTAAATTTCACATTTCCTCATAAATCTTAAACTCATCATTCTACTTGCTCAATGCCACCTTGTAAACTAATACATTAATAACAAATGTCCATTTCAGTTAAATTATCTTTAACTCAATTGACATACTAAATTCTCAAAAATATTATGTTCTATATGAGCTATGGTACAATGATGTGAATGGTGGATTTATTCCTATACCGCAAGCATTTGTCGACAATTTTATTATGGGCCTCACTGCCTTTGAAACTATTGGAGCAGAATGCGGTTTCGAATATCAATGGAATTTTTTAACAAGCGGTTCTACATTTGGAGTTGAAATGCTCTATTCCATCAATATACCCAATACTTGCGGTTTTTCTTGGAGCCAATCATCAATAGTTTATATTGAAACTTGGCAATGTAATTCCCCTTACAATTATTATAACATATCCACTGGTATGTGCCAGACGGATTGCGGTGGATTCTACACAGCAAATAATCAGACTGACCTCTGTGATCCCTGTAGCAATCCTCTGTGCTACACTTGCGATCAGCCTGGCAATTCATCTATTTGCACTTCCTGTCCCGAATGGAAAAACTATTAGTTGGTGAATGGGAGTTGTGTTTGCTTGGTAGATTACATATAATTTAATAGTACGTGCAGCAGCTGCTGGCAAACTGACCCAGGATGCCTCAATTGCACTTACAACTAAACAAACGGCTTCTTACCTTTTAATCAGACTGAATTTATATGCTATTAATGTAACTAAACACTTGGTTACTTTATGAATGATACGTTATGCCAGCCCTGTACAATTGGAGGCTGTGACGTCTGCATTAATTTGACCGCTTGCTAAAACTGTTCTGTTGGTCAATTTTTCACCCCAATTCAAACTTGTGGACCCTGTTTTGTTGCTGAATGCGATATTTGCCAACTCAATGACCCCAATACTTGCTACACTTGCTACTTAGGTTATTATCTAAACGGTACTAATACTTCTTGCAATCCAATTTGCGGAGATGGCATTGTTACACCAACAGAACAATGTGATGACGGTCCTTTAAATGGACTAGGTGGCATAGGCTGCTCTCTCAACTGTTCAATACTACCTCATTATACTTGCCATTCATCACCAAGTATGTGTAGCCCCATTTGCGGAGACGGATTTATCCTAAGCCCCGAACAATGTGATGATGGCAATATATATCCTGGTGATGGATGTAGTTCCCTTTGTACAGTAGAACTCGATTTCATTTGTACTGGACAACCAAGTATTTGCACCTCGCTGTGTGGGAATGGCATCCTGGATGGAGGGGAAGCCTGCGATGCTGGCAGTCTCAATTACGTGGATGGTAGTGGATGTAACTAATATTGTCAAATTGTAATAGTTTTGTCATATGTGTCAGTCATCAAAAATACTAGCTCTTGCAATAGTTTAACATTCAATCTGAAATTTAGTGCTTATTAAACTGGTATGGAATCAATTGACTATAGCAAGTTTGTTCTATTCTACAATACGAACCTAATTAATCCAATTTACGAACATTATTCTACAGCGTTGAGGGTGACCTGGAACTACGATGCCGATATGTAAGGACAGGTTGTCAAAGTTGTGCTCAATTCCAGCTATTTCCTAAATTCATTGGATATTTCCACTGATGAATCATGTCAGCATATTGTTATCATTCCTGCCAATAATATTGATGCAGCATTCCTCGATCCTGATCAATGCAAGACACTGAGTACTATAGAGTCAGCCTATCCAGCAGTAATGTATATGAGCTATGGTATTCTCATTTTGTCAGCCCTTCCAGCCAAAATAATAGGATTATAATTATTTGGAGTATTACAGCTTGCCTATATATCGCTGGGTAGTATTGATAAGATTAACGTGATGCTTGCACCCCTTCTGTCGCTGAAAGGTACCAATGGATTATCGATGCCCTTCGTGAAATCATAATGTTAATTGCCAAGTCGAATTAAAGGTATAAGCTATTCTTCTAATTTCTTAGATAACTTTAACATAATGTTGCTTCTTATGATTGGCGAGCTATTTCTGGCTATTGTTTTCTATCTCATCACAAAAATTCTGAAAAGGATCTGTGATTCTCTTAGAAAAATAGCTGATCACATGATTAAGGAGTTTTTTCTAACTTTAATTCTATTCAATGCGTTCAATATTTCCTACTCAACTGCCGTTCATTTTAAATATGATTCTGACTCCAAGTATGCATTAGCCTCTGCATCCTCAATCATCACAAATATTGCTGTATTCTTAATGGCAATAGCCATTATCTTTGTAAAATAAGAAGGATTTGGCTAATTCAAAGAAAAATTCGGAAAAGATCCAGTTCAATCCAATTATCTTACATTTACGATTATTTACAGAATGAGCATTGGATTTTTACTGGGCTACTCAAATGAAGATGACTTATCTACCTTGTGGGCAGTTGGTATATCTTTACTTTTTGTCATGTACAACCTAGTGAATCTTCCTTTCACCAAGGCTTATCACAATTACCGCGCTTGTATGTGCCACTGCAGTCAATTTGTGCTATTATTTGTCAGTATGTTCTACCGTAGTATGACATCCAGTACCCCGATTAAACAGGTGGCTTACATTTTCAGTCCAGCTAAGCTGTAGCTTGCTCTGGTTATAATATGCGTTGTAATGAGTTTGGTTGTGGCTATTTACGATTTCTATCTCTTCATAAAATAATGTATCTGTTCATCAAAGATAAACCCCTCAACAAATGAATTAAATAATGAGAGTAGTCTGCAAGCACAGCGATAACAGTCAAATGAGCAGCTAATTCTATCTCTGTAAAAAAACTTTCCTACTGAAAATTGCTTTCCTATATTGAATTTAACGGACCAGTAATTCATTTGATTATAATTATATGATCAATAAATAAATAATTATCCTTCATTATCAATACATATAAATTAATTTTAAAATCATGATGAATATTGAATTATTAACTTATAAAGCTTTATTTTCCAAATATTGTTGTGAAAATATAAATTATTCTCCAGACAAAATCTCATTAGTTTTGGTTGCCATTGCAAAATTTAAATAGATGTTCAATTATTTTAGACTGGGAGTAATAGATAAAAATGGATGAATATTAGTATAGCATGGACAAAAATATATTTTTTTCAGAATTAGTATAATGATCACTAGCAAGCATTATCCTCCAGCAGCTCTTCAATCCAGTCTAAATTGAGTTCTGAACTATTTGTGAGGTCCTCACTTATTGAGAAGTTATCATCCTCCTCCCCACTACTCATGGCTATTGGCTGTTTTTAGAAGTATATTTCTAGATAAGAGTTGTCCTTAGTAACAAAAATATTATTGTTGACGTAGCAGTAGTAGTATAGATCTTGGAAGCAGCTTAGGCAAAAGGCCTCGTTTCTGTTGTAGCTGTTATGACACACGCGGCAGCGCCATCGTCGTTCATTTCTATTTAGGTTGCATGAGCGTGGCTTAGCATCATCAAGTTTAAGGTAAATCTGTTGTTGGACTCTACTTGTTTCCATTGAAATGAATTCCTATTTGGGTTTGCAAAATCAATTATATGCTATTTACTGAGGGTTTGATTATAACTAGTCATGATATAATACGCGTTCCTATATGATTAAAAGCAAAAACTATTTGATGATTATATCAAGATTAATAACTTGACCACAGGTCAACCTATTAAATCATTGATATTTTTATAAATTATAGACTAAAAGTTATTGAGATAAATTAGGCTACCATTTGGAAATAATTCATTTTTATATATAAGACTCTCTCAGTTTGTTTCCTTCGAACATGACATAAACTCTTTCTCAAAATTGTTATTTTATGTGTTTAAAATTATTTATGTTTTTGTTAATTTAAATGTATTAAAAACAAGTTTTTTTAAAGCCTAAGAATCTGTTTTTAGATTCGAGCTATGCTATTTTAAAATAATTAATGGATTTTATCAATTGGGAACGGTGAACTGCGACTTTTTTGCTATGATCTCGTGACAAAAGAAGTGCTGATGAGTAATTTTGAGGAGAGGCTTAAAGCACCATCGACAGAGAGCCTACTTACAAAAGGGACGATTCGGATTCTTGATATATTCCTTATACATAGGTAAAATGGCGAATAATTCTTATTTTGATGACTCCAATTTCCATTAAGGATGCTAATGAACTACTTTCTCCAACTCTTTTTTAAAGCCTGTGAATTTTAGAGAAAGATTGTTTTTGCCAGTAAGTACCTTCACAATTTCACAAAATCTCAAAATAGCTTTCAATATGAGAGACAAAGTTGTTATAAAGGATTTAATTTTCGGTAAGGAACAGATATTGCTGTAATCAGATGACTCTCCAAGTATTTGAATAGTATTCCTATTTTAAGATAAAAAATTGAGGTAGTAGTCTATGATGGAGCAGTAGATTTGACAAATTTGAGTGACGCGGTTTCCATGAACTGAGTGGAAGCAACCCACGAAAATCATGCTGTCAATGCGAAGCTGTTCGCTGTGAATTGTAGTTTTAATTCTTTCTATAATAGATTCATACTCCTCATCTCCACCAAGCTATCGATGCAGTTTAGTTTACAATGATTACCAACCCTGTGATTCGCAATCTTGAATCATTTTAGGAATGTCTTTTGTGTTGAGGTTTCCGATCATATTTTTAAGTATATGAGTTTGACTTACAGCCTCCTCTTCATTGTAGTCTTCTTATAAACTTTTGGAGTTAGTTTCTGCAAGATCTGTAATATCCTTTACCAGTTTGATTTGTTGTTACAGAGTGTCGTTCCATTCATAGATGTTGAGGTTGTGCAGAATGTTGCTAAGGCGAATATAAAAATCATAGTCGCACTCGTACCGTCCTGATCGGTACATTGACTCTACCTTTTATTTGAACTCCATTATTTTAGATTCGATACACTCAAATTAAAAATATCAAATGAACATTGGCAAAACTAAATTTGAAGTATCAAACAAATCTATAAATATGGATAAATAAATAATTTAGCAATTAATTTTAGAAACTACTGTTTATTGAAGTCATGACAGACATTATCTCAAATTAATTGTAGTCCCAGGAATATATAAGAACGAGAGGATGATGAATTACCTGTTATTATAACATTAAATACAGGTCTAATCGCATTATTATAATTATGTTCAAAAATCTTATTACATACCTGAAGGTGCTTCCCATCATAACAACTTTTTACGTCATCGAAAAGAAAGTAATTTCAATCAGCAATGCTGATGGAGTGTCCATGGAGCCCACCATTCAATCAGGAGATATTGTTATTGTCGATAGATTATCTTATAAACTCTTCAATTCCATCAAAAAAGATGATATTGTTATCGCAGTGCAGCCAGTCAACCCTGAAGTAAGCATATGCAAACGTGTAATTGAAGTTGGTGGAGGCACTGTCCCCTATGGAAAAGGAATCAAGGTACCTGATCAACACTATTGGCTGGAGGGAGACAATAAAAAAAAATCTTACGATTCGAGACATCATGGATGTGTGCCGTCGAATTTGATTTTAGGGAAAGTACTGTTTGTCATTCCTATCTGATTATTGAAATATTAGCTACTATAAATATCCCTATTACTTAAACTCAATTATGGATAAGGTCATGCCATTTTCAGATTATTCTAGCTAATCTGAATTAATAATCAAATTTAAAGAATATTTGCTAATTTGTTAATATGAGATGTGATGCCTATCATTTCTGTTCAACTTAGTAGCTATCCAGAACCTTATCGATGGAATTATTAACTACCAGCACGCATTCAACACGACTATATCGAAGCAGGCTTATTTCCCAGAAATAATTTTAGCTATCTTATCTAAGAAGCTATAGCTAGCAAACTTTTTTAAAATCACTTTTTGCTTATCTGCTCAGAAGAGAGTGAACCCAGCAACGCAGATAGATTCTTTTCACAAACTAATCAGCTTTACTGCAAACTATTAGGCCTGATTCAAGTCTGCTTATAGAACACTTATTGATGGGAACAGTGATATCTTTTATTTCATATCCTTAACGATTTTATATACATTTTTTGATTAGTCCTATTGCTAACTCAATTAAGTTTTAGCTTGTTGAGTTTATCAAAGTAAGTAGAGTATCTGTGAGTTATTTTTAGTCTTGTCCTAGCTTGAATTTGATTGAAAGATTGTCCAATTTGTCGATGAAAATATCCTTTGGTGTATGCCCAATTATGAGTTCCCGAACAATAAAGAGAATAGTCTTATGAAACTACTGAGAGATCTCTTCCTCACACTAAATAAAAGTAATTAAATGATGATGATTTCTGTAGAGGTAATTGAAATCAATAGACTGTGAGTTTTCCTCCTCCATATTGCTAGTTTATTAGAAAAGATAGGCCTCCACATCACAGATGTAAAGCATGTGCTTGATAAAGTATGAAGGAAGGTTTAAATCAGTATTGCTTCCCTATCTTTTCCACCACTCATGGCACAAAATCATTTTTGCTTTGTATCCCATACTTTTCCAGTTGGGTTATTCAACTTCGCTCAAACCTAAATTTATTATTAACTTTCCAATTTACTGCCAGTAACTTTGTCCCACTGTAAGAAGCATTTTATAAATTTTCTTTTTATCGGAGCGGTAGTTTTGCAAAGTAATCAATATCTTCTAAACAAGTATCATAAGAAGGGAGGAATCGCTAAATTGAGCAACAGCAAGATTTTCATAGACCAATCGTCTCATATTAGTTCTTTTTTATCTTAAGCACATCAAAACAGTTTCCAAATCTTATCGAACTAATGATAATTTTGGCAGATTTTTAGCTGTGAGTAAAGCTTCTTCTCTCACAAGTTCATGCTCATCATTAAGCATGTATATAATAATTTGCTTCAGATCTTCTCCCTTAAAATAGTTTTTGAATAAGCCTAAACATTGAATACAAATTTTTCTTACCTCGTGGAACTAATCTTATAGGACTTGTAAAAACAGTCCTTTGATATAAGAGACCTATTTGACGAGCTTCTCCCTTTAAATCATTTGAGGAATCACTTGATTGAGAGTTTTTGACCATTCACCGCCTTCCTTTGCAGCTATTTCTCCCATTTATTTTAGTGATTGAAGAGCCGTAATTCTCATATTGACACTAAAAGAACGCATTTTCAATGATAAATAAGCAATTATCGATCTAATAAATTTGGAACTATTGTTATTGAGCAATGGAAGGATTTAAGATAAGTTCGAGAGAATGAAAAGCTGCAAACTTTGATTCTCATTCGCGGCTTTTAATTCCAGCAATTGGCTGAGGAAAAATCGAGCTTTACTTTGATATTTTGGGTTAGTTAGCAATTTCTTGAGAAAAGGGATAACTGACTGTTGCTTAGAATTAAGAAATCTGACCATATTTTAAGTGATAAGTCCATCAATTTGCGAATCCTGATCAGCTAGTTAAAAAATATGATCCACAAATGACTCATTAAACTAAGGTTGTCTCTCAATAAAATAGTTATTCAGCAAGCTTCGCTTTAATTCAGCAATATTGCCCTGCCTCGCCTCACTTTTCAATTCACTGGGTTTATAATTTAAAGCCATGCAGCAAATATTATAAATTTAATATTGCAAATGCAGGTATACAAATTAAAAAAGCTGTACTTTAATGATAATACAAAAAGCGCAATTAACCCTTGTGATTTATAAATGTTACTACTATTGTGCTAATCAAATGAAGTAGGCCATCATTTCTTGGGGCTGGCTTTCATCCTTTTTACCTTTTTTACTTTTTTCTTTTTAGGCTTGCGCTTTTTCATGATTTAGGCGTGCATTTATTTAAGAGGATGCGAAATTGTTTCAGGCAACTCAAAAAGAAAGATCACTTTATTTTATTTAACTTCGTTCAATAGGTTCCTAGCCACACTGTCAGGAATCCAATTATTTCTAAAATTGTACTTTGCGATAGATTAGTTATTTTTGACAATTGATAGCATCTCTTTCTCTATCTTTTCTTCAATGGTATCTCCAATATCCTATTTGAAATTCAGAATATTCATCTGGACATCTGCCATGTTTAATTTTTACAGCTTATCGCAACAATTGTTCACTGCTCTCAATATTTAGTAGGCTCCATCATTTTAAAGAGGATTTCCCATTAGTTTGAGAGTTCTCAATTTGCAGTTGATATTAGCTACAATTTATTGAATATACTTTACTCCCTCCTTGGTGATACCACAAAAATTGAATGACAGTTTTTATATTTTATCGTTCTGCCTCAATCCAACTGTCAAGTTAGCCAGACCCTAGTTGCCTATCTCATTATTATCCATCTTCAGCTTTTTGATATTGTTCTTCTAATTTTTTAATGATTTTCCTAAAAACTAGCATCCTAAGGGAGTGATTTTGTTGTCCATGAGGTCAAGGTACTAGACAGTTTACATTTTGTCAATATAGTTACAAATGCTACGAAGTCCTTCATCCTGAAGATCGACCTTCCATAGCCGAATTATCTTCAAGTGCTGATAGTTGAGGTCGCATAGAGCGTCCATCAGAGATCGTATCTGAATTGGTCCCAGTTCATCCCAAAGTTGTAACTAAATAAATACATTCATACCGATTATAGTTTGCCCTATTATGCAGCCAGTTCCAGCCGATCTCGAAGTGTTTTGTGAACAGGTAGGCCATTGAACTCGCACTTTCTCTTATAAAAAACAGGCAATCGAATGGTAGATTAGTCTTCCTCTGCTTTGACTACTTTCTTTTTTTCAGTCATATCGAAATTCTAAAATATTATTCTATTCAATGGATAAATGAACACTAAAAGTTCTAAAATGAGGATAGTTCATATAAATTGAATTATTTATTGAACAATATAAATGACTTGTAATCTGCTCTTGTTTTCAAAGTGGCTTTTAAAATTTATTGTTGTAAAGAAACAATGATTTAATTGAAATATTAAAAAAGGAATACAAGATTATAGTTAAAATTGATGATCATATCAATAAAGGCAATAATGTAAGGACGACTATTAAATTAAGAATTATCATGTTAAATTTTTTATAATATATTTTTTCATAAACAAGGTAATAATTTTTTTATTATTCATACTGCAATCATCCCTTTTCTTTTCAAACTCAACAGTCATTCCTTAAAATTTAACAATGAATATTTGTTTTTATATGATAAAGCAACATTTTAAATAAAATATCAGCTCCCGCTTAAAGAGAAAGATATTAGACTGAAAGATCTATAAATTAAATTTAAAAACAAGAAATTTATATCTTATTTGATGATTTATTCTGCTTTTAAACAGTAAATTATTTATTGCTGATTTAATAAGCAAGAATAGATCAAGAATAAAGAATAGTTTATTTGTTTATTCTCTTGCCATAATTGATATTACCAATTTGCTGGAAACTATCTGAAATATTTCGATAATGATAATTAATTGACAAAATTAACTATTTCACAAAAATTGCCTATTACTTATCATAAAATAAATAAAACTAATTGTTCAACGATCAAATTAGTTTTGACGGGGAGATTTGACTACCCTCTTTGGGTAAGCCATATGTCTGGAGGTTTATTAAACCTTCAGCTATTTCTGGTAGGCCCCAATCCTTCTTTTTTCAATACACTTGAAAATTTATGGCTATTCCACAGGTGGTGGATCATGTTCATTTTCATGTTATTTCATGTCATTTTGCTCTTGCAAATTTTAATGGATAATATGATGTTCTTGTACATCTCCATAATTTTCAGAAGCACTCTGATCTTCAAAGTATTATAACAGATTCTTTAACTTATTAAAGAGGTCATCTTTCTTATTGTAAATCAATTTAACTGATAATTTCCTTTTGATCCATTATATAATTTACTTCTCAGTTATGTTGTTAAATTTAAGGAGAATGTAGTCTTTGAACATTTTGTGGTTTCCTTTGGATTTGGCTTGTTTTTGATGATGACTGCAACATTGGATAGGAGTTCTATGCAACTTTTTATTCTTAATATCTGATGGAGGTCCAATAAGTTCGCTTATCATTTTCCAAAAGCAATAAGGAAATCTTTGCTTATTTTGAATAGGAATTTGGTTGAAGTTGAGAAGGATGGCATAATAATAGTCCTTTTGCTGCTATTTTGACCAATAATAACTCATAATAATAAATGATTAAATGATATCTTATTTATTCTATTAAATACTCTCCTATTAATATCTTACAATTCTATCTTTGGCCTTAAATAAATTATTCACCAATAAAATAATAAAATAGATACTCATAATCAGTCACTCTATCCAATCAACATCAGATAGATCTGGACGTGAGGCCTATGCAAATTTATTCATGATAAAATTCATAGTTTATATTAATATAATTTAAATTTAAATTTTCTCCTTCATGATTGACGCAACCAACATTTTTTGCAGTTCAATACTTCGAGTGTAAATTACTGCTTAAATTGAATAATAAATTGAGTAAATTTATAACAATGCAAAAGCCATTCAAATGCGTTTAATCAATACCATCAAAAATGTATGGAGTCGCCTAAGACCATCTTGGCTATAAAACCACTACTTTAAAAAGTTCTACTATGATAAAATGTGCGAATATATTTGCAATTGTAAATCAAGAAGAGTCAGTAATTTTGCAATTCGATCTTTTTATTCTAAACTCGCTTAAAAAAGGATGGATAAACAGCAAAAAATGGAAGCAAAAAAGATCATCGCTGACAAAATCAATAATATTAAAGTAAAAAACATTTTTAGTGAATGGAAGAAAGTAGCCAATCTTTAAAAACGAATGAAATAATTGTAAAAATTCAGAAAAAAATAATTAGTCAAGGAGCTAGTAGTATTTTTATCAGAAAATAGAAGGAACATGTTGTAAAAGAAAATAAAAATTGAAACTATCAATTTGAATAGTCAAGATATCTATTCTAAATCTCTGCTGAAAATCAGTTTTTAAGCATTTATGCTTAATGCTAAGATGAATAAAGTCATGAGAATGATTCGAAATATCAGATATTTAGAGCTGAAAGTCAGTCTGGTGCGATCCAATAAATAATCTAAGACGAAAGGCATCCTGTTTCATGAAGATAGATTAAAGTCAATAATATTTTTGACTTGGAAGGAGGAATATCTCACTAACATTGCAATAAATACTTATAAGACAAATCTATGGAGGAAGTATTTCATTTTATGGAAATTTAATTTACCAATCTTGATATCTTAAAAATAAATAGACCTCAACAATTAGTGTATTATCAATATCGCCAAAGAGCGCTCCACTAAGAAGCTAACTGGTAAAGTGTTCCTTGGATGGAGAGAGCACGCCAGATAAATGAAATAGCTTCGATATCATAGCAGTATTTTGAATAAATATGCCGATGTTAAAAGCAAAGAGTTGCTTTTACGAAAATATTTTTAAAAATTGCGCATAAACTGTCTGAACAATCAGGTTCGGTTCCGCTACCACGACATCAAGCTTAAGCGCAAAGTAATCGATGCTTTAAAGATAAATTTTAGCAATTCCATTAAAAAATAGTAGGTGATATTGACGTTTATTCAAAAAAGGGAAATAAGCAAATATTTTGTAGCGATTCAGCAATTTAATAAAATATATAAATAAAAGATTTAGAGACATAGATTGGCCAAATTGTTTAAACTGTTTAGCTTTGGCATAATAAAAGAGTATTATTTTAGAAATTAACTTTCCAGTACTTATCACAAGCATAATCTTCTCTTTAAATCTATCTTTGCTTTTAAAAAAGAAGTTATTTTTAGTCGCAAAGAAAGATACATTATTGCTTGGGCTAACATTATCGTGCCGATGAAACGATGGAATCGGGCATTCAAAATTTAAAAATATGTTCAACGTAAAAAGTGGGCTTTGATGAAATCGATCCTTAGATAATGGAAGTTAAGGATCATTCGAAGAGATTCAGAGAGGAAACTAGTGAAATAATTCAAAGAATTCGAGTCCAATAAAAAATGTTTAGCCAGTGATTCAAAAATGTAGGTATTTTAGTTTTAGAACATCATGGCAACAATAGCGAAGATACGAAACAATTTCAACGCAGAACGATCGGAAACAATGCCAAACAATTCCTGGGCTGCAATTCATACTCCTTCCCAATCAATAAACTTCTCATATAGCCTTTAAAATGAGTGATACTGTATTTTTTATTTGCATATTTGCTTTCATTTCATTTTTTTTGCAATAGACAATTAAAAAAGTTTACGGGGAGATTATGATTTAATTTCTGATGAGTGATGGGGATTATATAAGTCACAAATGAATATATAAATATCAAAATCTTCTATGGAGTACTAATCTAAAACATTACGCTCAACAATAGTTTTAGGAGTATTTTTTTTGCTATTGACCACCACCTACTCCAGCTTTTCACAAATTATTACCTATATTACTCAAAATGCAGACGAGCAGTTTTCGTATACAGGGGAAGTTTCTCTCATTGTCAATTATATTACTTATCTGGTAGGACTGACAAGTGCACCCTCTCTTTTTAAATTCAAAAAACTGTTTCTTCTCGCTGCCCTTTGCTATTTTTTCAACTATGCTCTTTACTTGTTGGAATTAGAGAATATTGGAGGATTGATTATTTCTATCATCGGAGCTATTGTTGGAGGCTATGGCGCTTCTATCTTATGGGTGAGTCAAGGTGGATATATGATGAGATTATTCAAAACAAATAAAATTGAATAAAATCAGGAGGGAAGATATTTTGGTATTTTAAATGGCTTGGTATTTGCAAATAGTCTCATGGGAGCTATCATCACAACTTTTTTTCTGGGCTTGTTCGGGAATAGAATTTATTTTGTTGCATTAATGATAGTGGCGTTGGTGAGCTTTTTGCTTTGTCATTTTTTGCTTGATCCACTATAAGTAATCCCTGAAAATTAATAAAGAATGATCCATGCAGAAGATCCAAACGTTACAGGCAATTGCAATTGCAGAACATTCATCATGAACTTAAAGCAAGTTATTGAATTCTATCCCAAAATGAGGCATACGATTATTGCAATAGTGCTTGATGGATTAATTCTTGGATTTGTCGCAACAAACTATAGCACTCTACTTCCTGTTGATTTAAAAACAGATTTAAATGTGGGTATCCTTTTGATTATTCATGGGGTTGGAGGAATTTTGGGTGGGACTATCAGTGGTTTCCTCAGCGACTATATGACTGTGCCACAAGAAGGGAATATTACCTTCCTTTTTATTTTAGTTACCATGCTAGTTACTTCTCTTAAAGTTTATGTATAGTTCTAAACATTGACTTTTGCATTCTGTGTATCTCTTTGCTGGGGAGTTTCATTATATTCCCTAGAAGGATGGATATTTGTGAGCTGTGCCAAGGTATATTCAGGCAAAATATAAAGCTTTGCTATTGTAAAGCAAATTCATAGTCTATCTTTTATACTATTTCAAATCTATATGATCGTTGCAAATCAATAAATACATCTGATGATTACTCTTTGTGTTTTCATGATTCTCTGCTTGCTGTCTTGCTTGGGAGTATTTTTATTGAAAGGAAAATTAAAAAATAATGACCTATTTGTTGAAGAGATCGAAGACCAGGGGTCACCATCTGAAGATGATTGATATGTCAATATTATCTCAAACTAGTTCTCTTTGAGCAATATTATTTAAATTGACTATAATTTGAATACATGCTATCGTTAGATAGTACAGAGAAAGATCTTCGCTGTCGGTAAGCGCTCTCTGCAATGCTAAACGATCAAATATAAAAAAATGAAGAGCTTTAAACAGATAATCTATTACTTGAGTAGGAGCAGAGAAGATTGCTCAATTTGTTGTAAATTAAAATGGAGGAAATATAAAGATTGCAAATGTCAAAGGGGCATATGTCAAATGACTCAACATTGTAAATGACCCAAATCTCTGGAAAATAACTGAAATACTCTAACGAAGAAATGTAAAGATAATCCAAAATAATGAAAGGAAAAATAAGTCATTTATAGAGTACGATTGGCGAAAAAGAGGAGGAGATGAATCGACTTCGAAGTTATTTTACTGCAGTGATAGAGAAATTGGATGAGGAGAATAAAAATAAATAGAAACAAAGAGAAACCAACGAAAGAAGTAATGATATGGCATCTGTGAAAGAGGAAGTCAGTAAAATAAAAGGAGAAAATCACAGTTTGCATTAAATAATTCTTCGGTCAAATTAAAAAATACGGTAGTTATCTCAAGAACTCATTATGGCTGAACAGAGATGCGAAGAACTTAAGCAATATTCAAAAGAGCAATTAGAAATAACTCAAACGGAAATGGCTAATATTAAAAGGCAGTTGGAATAGAAGTTAATGGATGCCAAAGTTGAAAATGGAGAGAGATAGATGAGAAAGCAGAAATAATTTGAATAGAAACTAGGCAAACAACGTAAATAAAACGAGGATAAACTATAAAAATTAAGAAGATCGTCAGAATAGCAATTGTCCAATCTCAAGACTTAATATGAGGAAAGAATCAATTTTATGATTGTCAGTTCTGAAGATGAAAAGACATAGCTAAGGCAAAAATACATTTAAGAGGCAAAAGCTTGTATCTTATCTGAGCTAGAAATGTAATCCCGATAAAATGGTCAGCAGATATTATCTTTGGAAGAAAGGCTCGCTACAACAGAAGCAGCATTGAAAAATATAAACAAAAAATATGAAGAGCAATCGCAATTTGTAATAAATTTGTAAGATGATTTATCCAATGCCAAAAGTAATCAAGGGAAAATTGAAGTGTAATTTAAAAGAATAACAGGTTAATTGTAGAAGAGAAAGATTTAGCTTATAAATATGGAAGAACAGTATCATTACTAAAAGGAGAACAATGAATTTTTTGAAGAAAACGTAAAGAAATTGGCTGAGTAAGTCAAGGAAAAAGAAAATGTAAACATAAAAATTACCAATGAACTACGGAAAGCAGAGGCTAATTATAAAAAGACTTCGAGTGAACTTCAAGAAATAAATAAAAAATATCAAATACTGTAATAAGAATTTCACAATACAACCACCGAACTGGAGTTAAAAAGTGACGAAATTGATCGACTAAACACAAAGATTATGAAATAAGCAGACAGAAAAGATAAGCTTTTAGGCTAAAGTAGAAAAATAATAAAATAGCAATAGTTATAAATTGATGAGATTAAGAATAAGCTTATCAAATATGAACTTGACGAATAAACCCGATAAAATCAATGCAATGACAAAATCAAATAGTTGAGATAGACTTTGGCCAAAATAAATGATTAGAAGAGTAAAGTGACCAAGTAAAACAAAACTATTAAATAATAGGTCTACAAAATGGAAGAACAGGTGAAAATTAATTTCTTTCAATTTGAGCACCAAATAGAAGAGCTAAAGCGATAGAAGGAAGACCTCACATAAAATAGCAAAAATCTGATCATATAAAAGTAAAACTATCGTAGAGTATACGAAACAAATTCTCAATAACTTTTAAAGGCCAAATAAAAGATAGTCAAATATGAATAAAAAATAGAGAAACTAACCGTTAATCTCAACAACTGCGAACAGGAAATTGATTGCTTAAAGGAGTAAATAACATCCCAAGAAATATATCGTCAAGAAAAAATATAAAATGATAAATATAAACAAGATATCATTGATTTAAAGGCAAAGCTAAACAACACCAACTAAATTCTGACTAAACTTAAAAGATAACACTCTGATCTAACGCGTGATACCATTGTTCTCCACGAACAAAACTCAAAATTAAAAGACGAAAAAGACAAAAGTTAAAATCGGACAGTTTTGCTGAGAAATGAAAAGAATAAACTTGAAGAAAAAATACGATAGTTGAGAGATGAACTAGACCAAAGATGTCAAAAAATGGAAAGCTAAATGCCCTACATCAACAATATTATTGAGGAAAAGAAAATACTTGAAGCATAGATGCAGAAGTTGGTTCATGAAAATAAACGAAAAGATCATTTGTTGGAAGTCGCTAAACGTTCCAAGGCTGAGGAGTTAATTAGTATGCAAAAGGAGTGTGCTTAGCTCAGAAAGAAAGAGAATCGCACTTAGAAATAGTTGGAGGAGCATAAAGCAACTATTGAACAATTGAATCGATAACGGGTCAATACATACAGAGAGGTGACGAACCGTGAGGATCATATCCGCAAAGTAAAAGAAGAAAACAAATCGCTGAGGATTGAGCTGAAACGATTGGAGGCCACCTGCGAAGGGCAGGAGAAGCAGATAGAAGAACTGTACAAAATGCTGTAAACCATCTAGAACAACGAACGTTAATGATAAATTTATGTTGTTTGAAATAAATTTTGAATTAATGCTCTTCGTTCTGATTAAAATAAAATAAATGACTATGGATGCAGATTATACTGAAATTCTAGGCAAGTCACTTCAAATGAAATGAAAGTGCTATAATCCTTTTAAACTCTAAGAAATTATTCTTTTATTTATTGGTTATGAGAAGATATTTTAGGATACGAGATATTAAATTTATTATTTATCAATTTGAAGAGATAGACTAGACAGCAATAGTCAAAATTATTCACGTGCTATGAAACAATTATCTATGAGTTCTATGTTGCTACTCCTTGTCCTCATTTTAAAAATTACGCAAGCAACTCAATCTCCAACCGTTATCTGCAATTTGCCGATGGTTTGCCCCACTGGCTAACAGTGGGATATATCGGCTTGCTAATGTATCTCTAATTCCTGCCAGCAGGCAATTGAATGTATTTCGCCTGAATATTTCGATGTTATTAGCTGTTAGTGTCAGTTATGTAACATCACAAGTTGTTCACTTACAGACCACTTTGATATTCAAATCTGTAAGTGTCGCCCTTGCGTAAGCTTTGCCTGTCTTCTTCCCAATTACTTCGATCACTTAGCGTGTCAATGCTTACCTTGCTTAACAATTTGCTCTGATCCTTCTTATTTAAACACGAATACCTGCTCATGTCAATGCCACATAGATCCCAACAATTGGCTGGATGAACCCTGCCAATATCATGTTGAACATTACGATATGAACATTACCACCTGCACATGCGAATGTACTTTATCAAGTGCTGATTGCCTTTCTCAAATTGTTGACGTGGACTGCACGTGCTATTGTGAGCCTGGTGGTGGCAATTGCATTGCTCCTTTTACTTGGTTCAATGCTAATTGTTCATGCTAGTGTTTAGCATCAAATACTAGTTGTTTGGCCCCTTTCTATTTAGATCAAAAATATTGCTCATGTATGTGTGGAAGAGCTGCCAGCTAATGTTCTGAAGGTTTTTATCTAGATATTATTATATGTTAATGCTTAGAAACTTATTGCCCTTTATTTGACTCCACAGACTGCCCTCGCTATTATTAATACAATACAACTACTTGCTAGTGCATGTGTCCACCCTGCACACAATGTGATGGTATTTCTCTTACTTATGGTGACGGTATTCTCTATCAGGATCCCGTTGACTGTACATGTGATTGTGAGGCGCGTTCCTCTGACAACGATGATACTTTTGGGGGCGGTCCAATGCCAGGGGACGATGGCTAATGATGGATGTCTCTTCTAAGCCAATTTATTAAATATTCAATCAACCAAAATATTATTCAAATATACCCATATTATAAAGGTGTATTAAATTATTAAAATTAGTAATCATTTTTTACCGAATAAATCTAGAATATTTTATAACACTGCAAGTTCTATGAGCAGTAAAACCAATAGATAAATATTATTATTCTTAAACTTATTTTTTACAATTCAATATCATACAGGTAAGTTTAAATACTTAAATATCAGTCCTTTTTAAGAGTACGCTGTTTTTATGCTGCCACTACTATCTTTTCAGTACCCGAAAGACCTTTCTTCTGTCTGATTTTTTACAAAATTATTCGGGCTTGATTGTACATGCTGTTCTCCAATCCATCTTCTTCAATTTCTTCAATCGTTAGAGGAGTATAGAAAGGATCTTCTTCAATTATTTTCCAAGTATCAAGGTCAAGCTGAGCGTTTACTGTACCTTGAGTTTTGTCTAAAACATCAAAACAAAAATTGGTCGACTAAATTAATATAAAAGTACTTCTAACATCGGTAGGTGAGCCTTGATAATAAAAAAATTGGAGAATTAATGCAAATCTTCACTGATGACTTGGGCTCTCCTCCTTGAGAGCTAATTATAGATACTTCCGTAGTATTGCTGGCCAGTGTGAAGTTCGCAAAGATACATTGGCTCTACAAGGCGAGGGCTGCCACCAAGAAAAGACTCAATGCAGCAATCTTTCATTGTTGAAATAACTTGGCCTGCCAAAGGTCCAAAATTATCTTTTGACCAGAGATCCTCCACAACAACTTATTTTTTTACTTATTATTATTTTTTAATTTCTTATTTCTTTTAATTTTCAGACTATTATTTTATCTTTTATAATTCAGGTTTTATTTCAAGTTTTGGAGTTTCGACTGCTTGAATACTCTCAAGAATGAAAATAACCCCCATCATCTCTTCATTTGCAAGAGGGCCTGAAGAACATGCGAGGCAAAATCCATTTTTGATGGCAGTAAAAAGTTATTTTGGAGTTGTTTTGTACTAATCTAGAATTTTAAGAACAGAGGGATCCAGCTACCATTAACTCTATTCCTCATCAACAATACCGTTGCGAGCCCTTTTCAAAAAAGATTGATTACTGTTTATATTTTGAACCACGAGAATGTTGGTCCCTGAAAGGGGGTGCGGACCAAAACAAACCATTTTATCATGGATTAATTGTTTCACTCCTTCATCAAGTCCATTCTAGTTGAATTAAGCTTCTATAATTTCAATAAACTCTCGACTTTTTTATGAAAAATTCTTTATCTGTTATTGAACCTTTTCATTTTTCGGATCGTGAATTTTATGACTTTGGAGGATGCCAAATAAGCTCTGCATTTTCTCAGTCTGCTTGTCTAGAAATTAAGCGATAGCGAAGGGCATTCCAAGAGCTCGAAGAGTAATGGAAAGTTTTTGATTGGGTGTTTTTAAAGTAACAAGATTAGTTTTTAAATTTAAATTCAGAAATTTTTGTTTGATGTGCATCTTTCCCCTGTTCTTATGGTCAACTTTTTTAAGTTCCTTTTCTTTCTTATATACAAATGTCTCTTTTTCATCAACAACATCATCCCTATTTTTGAAAAAGAATCGGATGTCCTCTACAGTTAAATCTTCACTCTCGTAAATTTACACGTTGGAATCCCACTCTCTGACAGCTCTTTGCTTCTATTTCTACTGTTAATCGAGTTAAGCATCCGCCATCATCTCAGCTCTAAACTGCTCCTTTTTTAGTTTTTTTTATTGCTAAAGTTTTCTCTTTTTGATTTCTTGCAGATATTTTTGATTTTTAGTTTATTTGAGATTACTCCAAGTAATCGTTTATCGGAATGTGATAATGGGCTCTGATGTTTTAATGGGAACTTTACAATAAATATTTTATAAATCCACCACACATTTTTATAGATGGACTTGCCCACACGTATTCAAGATTATATCCCCTGTACCCTCGACATAAACATCCACTGAAGGATCAGAACGATTCAATTTTTTAAGACCTTACAATAATCGAGCACCGTTTTTGATATCAGGAGTAGAAACACTAACCTTTAGAATTGACTTTGTTTGCGAAGATATTGGCACAAAAGAGAGACACTCTTCAGATGTTGAAATGGTGCCTGATTTGAAGATAAAGTTTTCAAGTCCCGCAAGCCCAACCACACATCCTCCTGAAGCCTCTTCAATTCCTTCTGGATATTGGCCGTTAAAGTAATATATCTCAGTCACCTTCGCAGGTGTAATATCGGGAATCTCAATCATTTCTCCTTTCTAATTTTACACTTTCTTGGGCTTAACTCCAATAACGAGAATTTCTTGTCCCCTTCTGACTCTTCCAGAGAATATTCTGGTGAATCCCAAAACAACTGAATCTTCGTGACTGCTTGACCCTAAACCTCTCTCATTAATTTGTTTGCGATTGACTGTTACCATTTTGGAAATAAAAGCTATGAGAGGAGTGTTTTATTAGCTTGAACAGCTGGATAAAGCGTGTAATATTGTTTCTGAGAGATTATGCTATCTAGAATTGAGTTGCAACAAATAGGGAAGTCTGAATTTTTGAGCCTGGATGGGGCTAGGCAGTTCATTAACAATGCGATCTAAGAGGACGCGATCAAGAGGGAGCCAACTGTTGATTATTTATTTTATAAGAGCATATCCCTTGGCTTTGCGAGCAGCCTCAGATACTTTTATATTAAGAGCGCTGATTACTTTTTAAATTTTATCCATTCTATCATTTTGGACATTTTAGAAGATATCCCAAATTGGTTTGAGAATCCAGTCAACGCACAAGGGACGATCATTCTCATTGCGGGGTTCAGTCCCAAAAGTTTTTGTCTTTGGATTAAAGTAATACTCACCCCATAAATATTTTTAAATTTCAGCAGGCTACTTACCCAACTTTTTGGCGATCAATGGAGAAAAACTTTAAATTGCAAAGCCCCAGTTGTCGAGAGAACTTGCGAAAACAACATTCCTTTTTTAGGGGGAGAAGTAAAAATGAGTCTCTAAGGTGTCAATAGGCTGCTCTTCTCCCTTTTCATATTTTTTGCTAGAACTACCGACTTCCTTAGCAATAAATGACCCCAGAATAGCATTGACGTGTTCGATTAACTGAGTCAGATGATGAAAGGCTTGGAGCGGTTCCATTTTGCAGTGGGTTATTAATTTATCAATCTTGTTGAGAACCAGAATGGCAGGTAATTTTTAGGTATACAACTGTTGTAGCACTCTGAAAGTTTGACTAGAGACACCCTCAACCGTATCGACTACTAAAAGTGCAGCATCTGTGACTCTCAGTGCAGAAGAAACCTAAGAATAGAACTAAAGATGTCCAGGAGAATCGATCAGATTGATGAGATAATCCTTATATAACAAAGCAATTGAACTAGATTTCATAGTAATTCCCCGATCTTGCTCATCAATGCGATCGTCCATGAGTCTTAGTTGTCCGGCTTGCTTGCGATGAATAATTCCATTGGAGGCTATGAGGCAATCAGCTAATGTGGTTTTGCCATGATCGACATGCGCTACGATGGAGACATTTCTAATTTTGTTGGGGTTAGCAAGGGTCTTGCTGATGTGCTTGTACCTCGTCTATTGCCCTATCATCACTTATTAAAATACTTTTATAATGTTTCACCAACGCAATGAGCTATTTTACGTACTGCATAAATTTGATAATTTACGATTAAACCAAAAAAGAATTTTCTTCTCCTTGGATCATTTGAAAATATAATCGTCATGGCCTTGAGTTTAGATATATTAACTGCTGCTAATTGTGTATAATCAACAAAATGTAAAATTAACTAGCGGTTGCCAATATCCCAAACAACCCCATCTAAAAGCTTTCTCCGAAAGCCAAAGAGTTTTATGTCTTCCACGGAGTTCAGATGATAGGCTCGCAGTTTCCTCCCAGCCTCATTGAAACCCTTCATCTCAAACTTACCGATTCCGCTTATGATGGGGGTGAGTTTTTCGAAATCGTGGACAACCAGGATGACTAAAAGTATGAAGTAAGAGCAACCCAAAACATCTCTGCTAATGAAAATGTCTTCGTTGTCGATCATGCCTTGACTTTCAGATATCCAGAACTCCGCAAACTTTTGAAAGATAACCCAAAGATCGTGGATCGTTTGGAAAGCATGCTTAAATATCAAAATGAAAAGGCTCTTCCTGAAGTGGAGAATGAAACTGCTGAAGAATAAGCTCTCACTCTCTAACTTGAGAATATGGATATGTTGTAAGTTGGAGCTCTCTAACTTCCAAAAGAGTTGATCACTCTTTCGCTCATTAACAATCGATTGGAAAATGCGGAGGAACTCATCAACAAACTTCAATATCTTAACTTAAGAGCTCTATGGTTAAATGGTAATCCAGTCGCTGCAAATTAGGATCTGAAGAAGTACGTTTAGACTCGCACTCGCATCGAGCTCTACAACAGTAAGTTTACTAAAAACTGTGGCGAGTGGGGAATTAAATTCGCTCATAGTAAGAGTCTTAGCTTTGCCAATAATGCTGATAAGCATAACATCTTCACTCTTAACCTTGACGGTCGAAATGTGTTTGATATTGACATTGAAATTATCTAAGGTTTTAGTAAGCTCCGCTCCCTTTCTTTAAAGGATCATACCATCAATACCAAAGAAGATTTATAAAAGATACTAAGAATTATCAGTATACCAACTTTAAACTTCATCTTTGTTGATGAGTCAGTTGAAAAATAAATCAGATAGGCTGCCGCAAGAGGGTAAATCAGCGAGAAAATCATTGAAAGATTACTTGTTAATAAACACAGCCTTAAACAAGAACTTGAAGAAGGAGATGCTAAAATTGATTAAATATGTGAGAAGATTTACAGATTAGCCGGATGCTATCGATTGGCCAGCTCAGAAAAGCTGGATGAGACTTCTTGCTGGTACATTAATGATGAGCTTGGATCCAACATTCCTCACAGTGATCACCCTAACGTAAAATTAATTCCCTTCCTATATGCTCCAATTAATAAGCTAGACTAAAATGTGGTTGCCTATTCCATTTTATGGCCATTGGAGGATATTAAGGTTGGAGATTTGATTACTCGGGATTATCTAAATGGCATACGTGAATAGAAGCAACGATCTTCTCGTTTGGCCGCATGGTATAAGCTACCAGAATCCATCTATCTTCAAAAAATCTAAGAGTATGATAGGAAAATGTTTGAACTCACAAAAGACTCAATATCTTTAATGGAGAAGTTCTACAACCAGAACGCGGTGCTCCAGAGAGAGCATGTTGCTCGTGAATTTGAATGGGAGGATAAGTATGAAGTCATCACTGATTATGAGTACATCAACAAATACCTCAAGCATGAAAGGTTTTAAATTGTCTCAGATTTAGAGAAGGCCAAAATCGTATGGTTGACAGGAGCTGCTGAAGAGGAGGAATGGAATAAGTACAAAGGGAAATTTTATTTAAACCAATTTCCTTATGAGTCTTGCATAGTCCTCAAACATAATCTTGCGGATACAATTCAGTCAGTGTTTGGAGATACTAAATTTTTAATGAGAACCTACGACCTGGAAAAGGAGTTACCCTTATTTATTGGCGATTATTATCGCAGGGAGAGAGAAGGACTCGACAACCTCTGGATTCTAAAGCCTCCCAATATGGCTAGATCGATGGATATGATGATAACAGATAATTTGCCCCTCATCATCAGGGGAATGGAAACTGGTCCAAAGATAGCTCAAAAATATATTTCTAAGCCTGTATTGAGAAGAGGAAGAAAAGTTGATCTGCGATATATATTGCTGGTCAAATCTGTGGCTCCCTTGACTCTTTACCTTTACAAAAATTTTTGGATAAGAAGTGCCAATAACCCTTATAGTGTCGACCGTAGACATCTATCAACTTATTAGACTCAGTTCACAGTTATGAATTATGGGAATGTTTCCAATTTCGAGCAAATTAAATACAAGGACTTCATTGATGAATTCCAAAAAGATTATAAGATGCAATGGTCGACCATCAATGAAAAGATCAAGAAAATGCTTAGAAATGTATTTATTGCCGTGGCAACTAAATATCCCCAGATGCATGATGATAAAAGCCGAGCAGTCTATGGAATTGATATAATGATTGACGCAGAAAATATGGAACCTAAATTACTTGAAATCACTTTTTCGCCTGATTGCAAGAGAGCCTGCGAGTACTACCCGACCTTCTACGACGAAATCTTCCAAACTCTCTTCTTGGAGTCTATGTCCTAAAACATGGAAAGAATTATCTGATCAAATCTGTTATAATTAAAATGCGCCCAAATAATATAAAATTAACAACCCTAAAACTATTACGAAATATAATAACTTTTTGACAAGTTAATAAAAGCGACAATAATAGATATGAAGGGTTTATTTTGTTTATATATTTATCCAAAAAATTTTTAAATTATAGAATTAGATTGATTAAAATGACTCAATTCCGATCAATTTACTTGATTAAACTCTTTTGTATGGAAAGCCCTCCGAAATACAAAGAGCCTTTTCATGAATATTTTTTTTTGAGGAGGCTTTGCTCGTGATATCATGGTCTCACGATAGAGATATTTATTTTTAAACATTTATGACCAACACTCATCTAGAAAAGCATGGCAATAGAGAATTAGGTAGTCATCTTTGTTTAGATGGCTCTGTTTCAGCATTTCTTTCATTTGTCGTTAATCGAGAACCAATGGCCTCCATTTTTTAATTTGCCGGAAATGAGGCTTCTTATACAAAGGCAAGAAATTTTTTGTTGGGTATTGGTTTGATTTTTTCTTTTTCTATTTCTTTTTCCTTGGGACGACTTACTCTTCTGGATTTTGATTTGAGGTGTAACTAGTATGATTCAAAGATAATAAATTCACGTTAAACTCTGGATTTTGGTCCAATTCCAATGTAGGCTCTATGTAATTCTCCACATTGAATTTATCAAATGAGGGAACTGGGGGGTCTGACAAGAAAAAATCGAAATTGTCTTAATATTAGGCCATTTAATTTTAAGTATAATATATTAAAAGATTCGTTTATTTGAGTTATTATTGGAGAATACCTATACGGTACAAATATTTTAAAAGGAATAACGCAAATATCTATTTCCAAACTGACATCCTAAATTTATTGCCAATTGATTCTTTCTTAAATTTAGATCTTCCATATCTTATGCTCGGTAAAAAGTATTCAAAAAGAAATTAATAAGGGAATCGAAAAGCAGACCTCCTACCTCCTCTTAAATAAATTATAAGTGTCCTCTCTTCAAAACTTTTAATAGTCTCTAAGCAGAGTCATTATAAAATATCTTAAGTATCAATCCCATTTTTAGAATCATATAATTATTAAAAATATCAACTAATTATGCTTTACTTCACTTGATAAAATTTATTAAAGAATTGCGAAAACTGCGGGCGCGAACTTTCAATTTATTCACATTACTTCTATATGGCTCAATCATTGATTTCATTGTCAAAGAATTAGTAAACTCTTCGGAAATATTAAGTCCGAAAGGCTTCTTTTCAACTATTGCTCCATTAGTATTGTTTATTACTTTAGTAACAGCCTTCGGCGATTAATTTTTTGGAGGATGAATACGAACCATCTGATACGAGCTATTATCTTGTTTAGGATTATAAAATAGTTAGGTCTTTGGTGACTTAGGAGAAAAGGGAGCCGGAGAAATTATTGAAGTGGGTTTAAAAGGTTTATTTTTAGGCTCGTCATGAGATTTGAAGGGACTATATTGATTATTTGATGCATAAAATAATTCTGGAGATCTGATAACCTGCGAGTGTGAGTTAATATTAACTTTGGAGTTGATATTTGAACCTGTAAAATCATTGAATTGACTCACAATATATCCATTTTTTTAAAGCCCAACTGAAATTGTACTCAAAGGAGCTACCTCGTTTGTTTTAATAGGGAATTATTGAAAGTTATGTGATCCTTGCGATGCAGATCCTCTTAGTCTGTATGAACTCTTGCTTTTAGGAGTACTTTGGCTCTATGAAGGTTAGTAGATCATTTACGCCATATAAATTTATTGAGGATTTTATTCATAGACGAAGATATCTGTTTAAACATACCGAACGCATTTTTAATGGATTTATAAGGCTACTCCGAAATAAGGACAGAGAAATCCTAATATCTAATCACGAGTTAGGTAAGAGTCTAAAGCATCAGCCTTCCCCATCATCATGAGTAGACTTCGATAAAAATGAGCAAAGATATAGTCCATGATAGGATAGCTATTTAGGGTTGTTTGAACATTAGCTCGGCCCTATCCAAGTATTCCAAAAAATTCAATGATAAAACTTTTAGCCTGCGCATCATTGAATATAGCAGGGTCCTCTCCTTGATAAAAGATGAATCTAAACTACGAGTTGATAATTTATTCAATTTTCCTTATGTAGAAGTTGTAGTTAATGTCTTCAATTTCGAAGCAGAGTTTAAGATACTGATAGTAAAAAACGCGAATATGCCCTTGAGGATCGTTAGCGAATATTTTCACAACTCTGGCTGGATGTACTAAGTTGTTCTAGAAAAAAGTTGGTAATTTGACTGCGTTTTTGAATACTTCGGTATTGTCAGCAAACTAACTTAAGGATTTCATTCTCAAATTAATATCTCAACAATTTTATTGCAAAAATAAATATTTAATGGATTTAAGGTATTTATAAATTAGCCATTTGTGATTCTTCATATATCAATTTATATAGGTATTAATATTGATATGCTAAATAGTTTATGCTATTAAAATATAAATAATAGTGAAATTATTCAAACGGTCTTCTATCAAATAGATCTTAATTTAATATAGTCATTTTAAGTTGATTTATAGGCAGGAATTATGTTTGAATTGTATTTGATTTCCATGTGATAACGTAGCAATAATAATTTTATAATGGTAGACGTCTCAAAATCAGAAAGGTCAATTAAAAATATTGAAGATATCATCATTCATGACACAATAAGTAGCAACAAGGAGGAAGCGAGACAATAATTACCTGATTACGGCAATTATGACTCATAATTCATGCCCTCTGTGCCAAGCCAAATGGCGAGATTATCGAGTGGATTCAATATCTCCCCTACCAAAGAAGCATAATCAAAAGTTCTATCAGTGAGCATAGTTGAGAAAGCCCTTTAATAAATATATACTTTTTACTCTCAATTATATGCGCGACAGATCAGATAATATCAAAGTTTCAACTTCAGTAGCAGAGACAACCTAAAAATACAGTCTTTTATCCTCTTCACTAAAAACTTTCACATTCTTAAAGCTATTTTTCCCATTGAACGAATCGTCCTGCTTTTTAAGAAACATGCAAATTATGGTAAATATTTAACCTTGGACAACTTTTATTTTTTGATTAATTCGATGTCGCACGAGCCTGAATCTAAGAATTACTTTCGACTCTAATCAATGACTAGCAACTTGGATGTGGAAACAATAGAATAGATCGAAAAGCAATAATTTTATAACTATCTACAACTGGATAGCCCACAAAAATATAGACAAAATTTTACTGATTTGTTCGGAGCTTTTAACTGCCTCTCGAAACCAAGGACTGATGTTGTCAGTATCTTTCTATCTATACAGAATATAACTATAGAAAATTTAGCTTGCCTGAGTTGAGGAAAAAGGCTATTCCATAGCCCAGGGAGAGGAAAAAAGGGGAGAAAGATTTATTTATTTTAAAAAACGATAATCAGGTCTAAAAAAACATCTTCGATGAAGCTAAATCGATTGTAGTGAGCTGGGAAAGTCTTCGATCGAAGTCTGTTACTAATTTGGGGAAGCCTTCGGAGAAGGTTCAAAAGAGATATCTAAAGGTGGATCCTGAAGATGATCCTTACCTGAATGAAATGAGGGCAGATTCCCGGCCAAGTCCAAAAAATAATCATCGTAAAAACGAAGTTAATAATATAAAAAGCAGTCGTCTTCCAAGAATCAGTATAATTGAACAGAAGATCAAAGAAATTCAAGACCGTTAAAATATTAAAAACCAGCAAATCTTATCTCGAATTGATAAAAAATTGCAGGGAAAAGCCAATCGTAAACTCAACATCTGATTGATTATTATTTTTGCCATAAACCATTGTCTTTGATTGAAACTCACTTATAAATGATATGAATGTAGTTTAAATTTAATATAGCTGACTATCATCCAGAATAAGATCATTCTTATTCAGACTTAATTTGCTCACAGTTGGGTTAGATCGAATAAGGAAGGAATGGCCTCGTTGATCAGCTTCATGTAACATTCCTGAGTCAGTAAGTTTATGTGAGCAGTTCTGCCGATAAAAGTATCTATGTCCTTCGTAGAGTCAAAATCGAAATGGATATCAATTCTATGAACAATATTATCTCCTAAAATACTCTCTATCATTTCTTTTTAGAGTTTGCTGCGACTGTTGCTTCCGTCATAGTAGCAAATTCTTGCAGAGTGCCAGGGCACATAACTATCATCGCAGCTACTCAACAAAATTATTTTATTAAAATTGCGGAGATGCCCACTAATGCTCAGTTTATATAAGAAAGTATCTTTTAGTTTTTATTCTTCCTACATAGCAAGTTGATCTAAACTTAAAACGCTGTTCATCTTACGCATTACCCACAAGCCAGTCTTTATCATTGTATCGACTCCATTGAGGTAGCCGAGATGCGGACTGCTTAATGAGAAGAAAAAGCCCATTTGTTGACTAAATTATTAAAGAAATGGTAATGCTGCTCGAGCGATGATGCCTCCCATACTATGCCCTACAAAATTAAGGATAACCTTTCTTTTATCTTCGAAGTTCTTGTTTACATAGGCTTTAATTTAGTCAGCCAATTTAATGCCCATAACATGAATATCAGTCTCTGTATTCATTTCATTACCCATGGAGATATGCAAGTGAGCAACAGGCAGCATTTTGGTCACCTCCCTTTTGAGCATCTCCATATCCAAAGAGCTTGCTTGAAATCCATGACAAAATACAACCAGCATATCCCTTTCATCGTAAATAATTTTCTTTTTAAATTCAATTTTTCTTAATTCTGACAGCTCCTTTAGGACGTTCTCAATGGAGCCATTCTCATACTCCATAGTTTTGTATGAATAGGGAAGATTAACTTCCAAAAATGCGTAGTGCTGATTCTATTTATTTACGAACAAATATTCATCGAGGATTTTGGACTCTACAATCTTGTTTGCCTGCCGCAATTTGGTAGTCATTTTCATATTTTGCTCTTTGATCTGCTTGTCCTTGCCAAAGATAATGTTGCGAACCATTCTGGAAGAGAATAAATCATTCCTTTCCATTTTAAACTTTTCCTTCATACTTTCTAAGTTTAAAAAGCCTTTGGAAATATAATTAATAACCTTTTGCGCAAAATAGAAGTTTTATTCATTGATATGGTAGATAATGTTTTTCAAAGACTCTTATGTCACTGCTTATGGTTGGTAGTTGAAGTTGTAGTCGAAGAACTATTTATCTTGCGCAATGACGAGTGTACCTCCCTCGCCTGTTGGTATTTTTAACTGGATTTACTACTGGTTGTTATTTTTCAAGAAGTTGTTCATTTCAATTCGCAGCATTACAGAGTTATACAGCAAATGCTTTACGTATCTCTGATAAAAATAGTAGGAGGAATTAGGGCAGTTTTTGAGATATTTTTAACCCCATTTCATCAGCTAAGTCACATTATCAATTTTTTATCGGGCTTTTTATTTGGTGGAATCAGATTAACTCTCATTGGCATAGGGTTGAAAGCGATAATCTGTGATCATAGCGAACAGAGTAAAGGAGAAAGACGAAATAAATGTCTTACAGAATTCTCCCTCGCAATATCGCATAATTCCTGATGAAATATTTTATAGTTTGAATCGGTATCTCTCAGCTTATTTAAATTAGACTTCCTCATCCATTTCCTCTCGAAAATAGCAGGCTGTGTTTTAAATTAAGATGAAGTCCAGGTAAATATCCTTCTCGTCTATTTAGGGGAAACCTTATAGAGACATTCTAAACTCGCAGCAGTCATTTAATTCAATTCTTTGATCTAATTCAAGTTAATTGTACCTTGATACTCAATGTTAAATTTTTTGCTTCGGAAATATAGATCGTCAATAAAGCTCTCTCGGCTGACATTTTTTTTGAAATTATATGGAGTTTGCAAGATGTGGAATGGAATGGCTGAATTCTAGCTTATAGATTTGGTACCTTGCCTGATTTGCCTTGGTAGATATGAACTTCTAAAGCATATCTGGCTTTATGAGGTAGGCTTAGATTTTAAAAATTGTGAAGCTGTACAATTATCGAGAGGTTAGCTTTTAAACTCATTACTCTATAAATCAAATTTATAAAGTGCCAGCTTTTAACAAAAAAGAATAATATAAAATAATGACTTAAACTTTATAGAATTATAACTATCGAAGATGATTATGCTGAAATGGTATTCCTTTACTTCAAATAAAATTGATGTGAAAATAGCAAAATTGTAAAGGCATGTGAGAATTTGAAGAAATTAGCAAATCAATAACTTTTAAATCTTATAACCATAATAGTAGGCTGATAAAAAGCCTGCTTCTCTTGATGACTATATTCCTTCATGCATAAACACGTATGATTTTTTGATGGCAAATAGCTATATAATAATGTAGGTGTTTAAATAGCATATTGATCATGCCTTTGTGGCTTCTTTAGTTTTCTTCTCTCCCTTTTATTTCTTTTCCTTCTTCTCTTTCTTTTCAGTTTTGACTTTTTTCTCTTGCTTTTATTCTTACTCCTTGGGGTTGTTCAATTCCTCTTTAAGTTTTTTCAGACGAGTCATAGTCACCTTAGCAGTGGTGGCTACACTTGTAGCAAACTCAAAAGCTCCTCCAGCGAAGGTGGTTTTACATCCTCTGCATTTCCATATTCCAGCAGCAGCTCTCCTGACTTGAGGCTTTCCACAGGCAGGGCAGACGTATTTAGCTCGTTGTTGCAACTCAAACTTTTTGACAATTTTTCTGATGGCTGAACCATATCTTGTTCCGTATTTTCCGGTGACGCCAACCTTCTTTGTTCTCTTAGCCATAATCACAAATATTAAATATATAAATAATATTAATTAATTTGATATCTAAAGTCAAAGTTCCTTCTGGATTAAAGATATTTTGCCAAGCATAAAAGATAAATATTTATTTGTCGGAACAATCTCTATGATTTTCTTTTTAGAAGATGGTAAACAGTTATATTGCAGTATTTTTAAGAATTACAATAAATTAGGTTATATATGATGCATTCATGAATTGCACTCGTACTAGCTGAGTTTTTTGCAGATACGCTGTATGATGAGGCGAGTATTACTTAATTAATACTAAAAGTGAATGATCTTATAAATATTCTGAAACTTCTGAAAGTCAGCAATTCCCTTTTTCTTGAGAAAAATTTAAACTTCCTTATCGTCTTCGTCAGTAATTTATTCATCCGACTATATCGATCAAACAATTACATTAAGTTTTTTTCTGAAAAAGTCCATAATCTCCTGGAAGGAGTCTTAATTGGTAATAAACCGATGACACTCTGCTATCTTTAATTGCATCAATTTGTTAATCTAATTTTCTCTCTTCATGTTCTCCGATAGCATTGTTTTTAAAAGATTTATTTTCTCCTCGGCAGTCTATTATTATTAATCTGGTTGATAGAGGTTGTTTTATTAAAACTGAGGATTTTATTTTTCTTAAAGCATGGGAAGTTAGGGTTATCCATCGAATGACCACTATTATCCTTCTTCTTCATGTTCGGATTTGTATTCTTCAACTACCTAATCTTTCATGTTGTATCTACTTTATTCATAATTTTCAAATTTATCTTCTTCCAGTATTTACTCAATGAATTAATTGCTTTAATTACTATTTTTTCTTCCGCCCTAGAGGTCCTCAATGATCTCATCTCCAGTTTAAACTTCCACTTCGCCAATTTGATCAATTTAATCTTTTACTTCTATCTCTGATTAATGGTAGGCTTATGGCTATTCTTCCTCTTTGATTTAATTGTTTTATATTTTGATGGCAGAACTCTCCTCTTCCTGTGCAGTATTATTAGTAGTTTCACTTTGGATGATATCTTCGTACTTTTGAAGCACAAAATCATGATTTATTTCCTTTAATTGGAATATGTCTTTTGTTTTGTTACGTAATTCATTAACTGCATGAGATTATCTTTTTGGATGCTCATCATCCGAATCTGAACTCGCTGCTCCAGTCTTTTTGAGTGTGGCCGGTAAATTCATAACCATATCTTATTACTCTTTCGATATTTAGTTATAACGAGAAGCATTTCTGGCATTTCTGGAGAGTTCATTTTTGCTTCCTTTCCGCACTCTGGATATTTTGATTTGATCTTACTTCTTTACTTATTTTTTTTACTCGATGACAGAAGTTGAAATGCTTTTAAAATTTCTCTATGATTTATGCTGAATAGTCGGAGAAGGGCCGAATAATTGCTTAATTTCATCTTTATCAATTTTTTATTGCTTATTAATGGAGAGCTTCTTGCCGATCAGAGGATTTTTTTATTGAGAAAGACGCTACTAAGAAATGGGAGTTGGCTTTTCCTTTTCTTCGATATTAGGACTGAATCCTGCTGACTTTATAATGGGTATCGGTTTATTAATAGCTTTTTGTGACTCATAAACTTTTGACTGGACTACTTTTTATACCTTTACTTTTAAAATTGGTTCTTTATTTTGAGAAGGGGGAATAGGAGGTTTTGATGATGGCATAAGAGGAGGTTTTCCCAAATTTACTAGCCTTCCCTCACTCTTATGGGAAGGGTCTGGTTTCTTTGCCGAGAAGGGTAAAACTTCCATTGATGGCGGAGATTTTTTCTCCGAAATCATTGGAGTTTGTTTGTTTTTTTAAATTACTGCAGGACTTTTTGCAAATTAATTCTGTTTTGGTTTACTTCTTAACTCTTATACTTTGTCAGATATCTTTTGAATCTTATCTTATCTCTTCACTACTTTTTCAACAATTTGGCAATTCTTCATGATGGGTATCTCAGCGTAGATGGGGCCTTGCTTAATATTTTTTTTATTCTTTTCACTCTCGTCAATCATCTTTTACAAATTAGTCTTAAACTCAAACTTATTTTATCTTTTCGCAGCCATTTCCTATACTTGCTTTTTATTCTGAATTTAATTCGCACTATTAATTTCAATCTTCTTTTGACTTAGATTCGCCACGACTGGTTTTGGCAAATTTTGCTACCTTTTGACTTCTTCTCGTTTTGCTGATTATTATCGTTTCATCTAGTTTTTTGGTTAATTAATCGCCTTTGTTTCATTTTGCTTGGGGGTTTTAGCTGGAGGCCGACCAGCCTCCTCTGCTTGAGGTGTAACTAAATTTTATTTTTATTTAATTACTTTTTTCATATAATCATCGACAAGTTTATCAATTCCGAATTGTTGCGTCAATTGTAGGATTTCTGCATTAAAATAATATAACTTTGCTTAGCTAGGAGATTGCTTGTTGTTGGTCGTCGCTTATAGTCTCTTTCCAGGCACAGATCGATCACTTCTTTGAGATCTTTAGAGTAGAATTCAGGGATGGGGACATATCTATAGAATGTAATGAATTTGTATACTTTCCGCGAATTATTTTCAGAATCAATGAGGCTTGATTCTGAGCTTCGAAGGGATGCCGATATGTGCAGAGCTCGTACAAAAGGCAGCCCAAAGCCCAAATATCGCTTTTTTAGTTATAGGGTTTCTATTCGCATAACTCAGGAGACAGATAAAATGGAGTGCCGACCATAGTTTGAGCAAACTAATTGCTGGTTAGCATCTTGGCAACTCCCAAATCTCCAATTTTTATTTCCTAATTTTTATTCATAAAAATATTTAAGGTTTTAATATCTCTATGCAGTATTTTGTTCTTATGAATGTACTCTAATCCTGTGCATATTTCGATAAAAATTCTCCATATCTTTTCTTATTTCAAAGGCTTTTTTATTTGACTTTTGAGAAAGTTGGCGAGATCTCCATTGTCACAGTATTCCATGATTATATTAAGAGTATTATCTTAAATGAAGGACTATTGATATCGCACAATGAAAGGATGAATGAGTTTTCCCATTATGGTTGCCTCATTGATTGCCTATATTTTGCAAGAGATACATTTTTACGAGCTTTCTCATTCAATCGACTCAAACTTATCTGCTTCAAAACGCATATTTAGCGAGTAGATTTGTTGAGGGCTTTGTAGATGACTCCATAACTGCCCGAGCCAAGTTTAGTTTGAATATCAAAGTTACGAATTCGATTTTTCATAATTATTATGATCCAATAAAATTGAGAAAAATAATCAAGATGAAATTTTAGTTTTCCAGTATTTTGTCATTGAAATCAAATGTAATTATTTTAGTTTATTATTATGAAGTCGTTTATAAATATATTGCATTAATTAAAGCGGACCGCAGCCAATGCTCACGGGAAATACTCGCTTTTATCACGGACATATTCAGTCTAACATTGCCAGGCTAGAAGAAAGAAAGGACAAGTTTATTCATAACCGGCTTTAGTTTATGAAGCAATATTGCGTACCCATAGAAATGAGGATAAAATAAATCTATAAAGAGGTGGATAGATACAAAATGATGAAAGATACCCAGGAAGAAGTGATTTAAAATTAGCCAGATATTGTCTCGATTAAAGAGGAAATCAAAAATTACATGACTACCCATCACTACTTCCAGAAAAAACTCGATTAATTTTAGAAAAAAGAGATTTAGTTAGATCATTATAATCGTACAATCCTGCAGAAGATACACAGCATGAAAAGTAATATTAAAAATCACAGGGAAGAATTGGGATTCCATTTGCCAGACATAGATAAGTCTCGAACATCAACTATTGCTTACTAAAAGTCAGCACATCCCTTATTTAAAAGTTTCGTTCAACCCTAAACCATCACTAACTTTGATGAATGTTCGTAAAATAAGTCTGATGTTCTTTCGAAAGGACTGAGTAAAATGAGTTCCAAAATGAAGAGAATTCAAAGTCATTTGATAACCGAATAAACTAAAAAGATATAAGATATCATCATAGAAGATTAGTAAAATTAAAACCCAAAATAAACTAAATAGGCTAAGAAAAGAATATTCTCTGTTCGATAAAAGATAACAGCATTTAACAAAATTTAAACTCTCTTTCGATAGTGCTTTGAGACAAAAAAAAAATCAATTCAAAAATCAGTGAGTCAGCTGCAATCAAAATTAATAGTCCACCGGGGATAGTTTTTAAATATTTGTCAAGCCATCGGCTCTAAGGATAAAAAAGTAAATTTTTAGGAATTTAACAGATTAAGTTGTGATGAAATAGTGACCTTGTTCATTTCTTTTGTGTGGCTGAATCGAAGATTAAACTCTGAGTTTATGCAGAAACGAAAAAACATTATGGATAATATTGGGAAATTACCCAAACTTTCGTGAATAAATGATATTTATAATTTACAAACTACAGTCACAATCTTACGTCATTAAGTTGGACTCATCAAATAGTTAAATAATAATAAATATTGACTGCTACTTCATTTTATGTTTATTGAATTGGTCAGGATTATCAATAATATATTAAACGAATCATCTATAGCAGCCTCTTTGATCTGAAATAACTTGAGGCATGAAAATTATCTAACGAGGCGAATTTCTAATTGAATAACTCACTGATTTCTTTTTAAGCTTGTCGATACAGGGAACAATATCGTAACTTAAAGTAACACTCTCACTCATCCTACTCTCTCTTCTGTCTAGCACCGAATCAAATCTTCTGACTTCATTTCGTAGTCTGTTCGGACTAGATACTCTTCTCGCTTTATCAGTGTTGAAAAATTTATCAAGTTCTTCCTTAGGTTAAAATACTTTGCGCTCTGTATAACTATTAAAAGGATGATATTTTCTCAGTTTTTGCCGTTCCCTAAATATAATACAATTTACTCCATTAATTTCCTGTGCGAAAAATCAATATCTTTGTGATGATTGTATTGCACGGTATTGACATTAGTTTGGCGATTTACTCGGCTCTTCTATAAGGATAAGTGGAGATTGGATTTGCGCTCCATTTTCCCTTGAATAGTATTTTGGAATTAGAAGGGACTTAATCCCAAATATTTGCCTTGAAACTCAGGCAGTTATCCTAGATCGATTGTCTAAGGGTTCCGCTGAGAGAAGGCCATCAGTGCTTCCCTGATTTTGTTAGATTTAGAATGCTTTTTTTATTATTGAGACCGGCTGTTGCTCCCTTTATTCCCCTTGCGGCTGCTCTAAATGCGATTATTGATGTCTTAACGCATACGCTTCTTTTTGACCAGATCATTGTTGTGAAATTTGTTGGGGCTTTTGAGGATATCTTATTTCACTTCGTAGTCGAGATCGTTAAAATCTTTAATAATTCGGTTCCCCCAAGCCGGACGAGTATCTCTTCCAACTGCTTTGTAAAAAATAGAGGTGCCAGTACTCTTTAAGGCTTCCTTTAAGCCAGACTTATCGATTGAATCTTCGCGATGCATTGAGAATAAAATTAAAAGATAATGCCAATTTGCTAAATGATAAAGAGTAATAATAGTGAGTTGTAATACAATGGGAAGGTAAGATTAAATATATTTTGAGGGGGGTTCTGATGAAGATGAAATTTATTTATTATACATTTTCGTCCTCTTATGTAAATAATAATTATTTATTTAAAACTAAAAATCAACACTGTGGCAGTACTAAATGATAAATTTGACTACTGAAACATAAATTACGTTGGCTCATATAAATTAAATAATTTTTATATAAATCATACCTCAAATAAATTCCAGTAAAAGTCTCTCCACCAGTCGTCTGTATTTTTATCTGCTATTGATAGAATTAGAAAATAGGTAGTTGTAATGATTGTTCAGTCTATTTAATTTAATCTAAGTATTGTCCTCGAGTTAGTTTATAACTTCTTTAAGAATATATTAGCAAAATGCAATTGCATACACTCCGCAATCATAAACATTATTTTGATGGGGGATATCTTCAGCTAACCTCAAGTTAATTTTGATTTATTTTTAGTGCAGGACTTTGAATAGATTTTATAGTTTAAGCTTAAATAGCTTGCCAATTTGTTCCCCTGATTGAGCAGAGTCAAATATCCATAGCTCTGATTCCTCCTTTTTATCTTAAAATTCTCCGTTTTTAAAAAGGCCAAGGACCCAATGAGATCCGTGAACATTTTCAGTGTTCAGAGGAAAGAAGAGATACTTTGTCTTGCTGGAAAATAGCTCAAGCGGTTAAAGTGATTTCAATATGAAATCTTATTAATTGGTCATGATGAGTGTGACAACAAAAGCGTCGACCAATTTGATAAAATCTCGATGTTAATTTTGGTCAAACTGGCCTCTTGTTGCAAATATCTTCATTATTTCTTACCTTTATCTTTCAATCAATATCCTCATGACGAGATTGAGAGCCTCTGTTCGAAGCCATCTTCTTGGAAGCATTGATTAATAGTCTTGTCGATAAATGCTGGCCGAGAGTTCGTGTTATTTACTGATGCACACTGACACTGCCCCTTAATGAAACAAGTCATCGAGATTCTCTGAATCAAAGGGCGAATGCCATTAAAATGATTTTTCCAAAAGCTTGATAGGTTTCATTGATTGAATTTAAGAATTGGTGATGTATGATTAATCAAGCTTCAGTCCTTTTTCTGAAAAGGGTTTTTAGTTAATCCGTATCTTTGAGTCCTAGTTCAATCTTTCGAATCTCTCTTTCCTTCAAGTACATTTCAGGCACAAAGTATTCTCTAACGTTGCCTTCAACGGCTTCAACGGGTGTACTGACGAAACTCGTGCTGTAAATTTTGCGCCAATAACCAGAAGTGACTGACTGTATTGGATAACCATTACATAGGCCAAATAGATCAAAGGGACACTAAAGAGAGCGTTGACCACTAAAAACTTGCCCCATGAATAGCGTTTGTATCGATTGAAAATCTTTTCATCCTGGTCTCTGAATGAAGTTTGAGTTACCTCGCGAAGGAAATCACTGCTTCCATGGATTGACGAGCTGTGAACTGTCTCCTATTATTGAGTAGGATGTTGGTGGTTTTGTTTTAGTTGCTCATTAAATAATTATAGATGATTCATTTGTGCAATAATATGAAGAAGCAAGAAATATTGAATGTCCAAGACAAGCAAGGGAATGAATAGTTGCCAATAATCAATTTATTTTATTTAACTTTGCTATACAAATTAAAATGAGCGACAACGTCCGAGTGGGTCGCGAGTCCATTACTAAGAAAATATCTTATCATGACAAAAACAGCCGTCCTTATAAAACTATTGAATCGCTGGAGAAAGAACCCACAAAAAAGAAAATAGTCCTCAATGATTATCGTCTCAGTAAGAGCCGTACTATTCAGAAAAAGAGAGTCATGCAACTCTCACCAACAGCAGTCAGGTAATTCGGCAGGAACGGAAAATCAAAAGTTTGGGGAAATATGAGATCGGCAAAATAAATAAGACAAGCAAAAAACGAGCTGAAATGAGTAGCTAAATTTAAATGGGAACTATTGAGGGATTGCTGAATCGCAACATGCAGATGATAAAATTTTCAGTGGCGAAGGAACGAGATCGACTGATGACAAAGCAAAAGTATAAAAGATCGGAGCAGGTGCGTTCATTGTTGGAAAACAAGAAAATGAGCAGCATTACCAAGCTTGAACACAAAGATACTGGCAGTCGGAGGAAGTTTATTAACATTTATCAATCTACAGAAGGGGAAAGCTGCAATAGCAAGCCCATCAGGCAAACTCAAAATAATTTTAAAGATCTTAACTTGTAAAGCATTATCAACCCAGTTTCATAAAAATAGTATGAAATTACTCTGCAGGACTGCTTTGAGGAAGGCTGCTTTCAATTCTTCAACTTTTTGTCAAGCAAATAGCAAAAGATAGCAAATTTTGAGGGAGGAAGCACAGTACTACTAAAAAATATTAAAGAAGAATTAAATGTGCTGCTAGATACTGCGATGATCAAATTTAATATTATTTTGCAGGAGGTTGGAGAACTTAGTATTAAAAATCTGCTGATGATTGCTCTTGTTAGTTATGAGCAGGCTAAATACAACTAAGCCATCATGTATTTAGTAAAAGCGCTTGATAAGACGGAGGGTAACCTTTTTTTGCTTAAATTACCAGGTCCAGCAGCCAAACCTAATCAAAGCCTCACCTTTCTGAGCAAGGACGAAGAATTTGCTGATGATAAAAAATTACAACTTCCCTTACTAGCGTACTTATATCTTGCTGAATCATACAAATTAACAAATAATTATCTTTGCGCAATTAATACTCTTCGGAAATGTGAAACCCAGATGCAGGTTGAGATCGAGCATCAAAAACCGTCAATTGACATGAAACTTCATTATCATACACTGCAATCAAAATAAATCGAAGATGATAAAACATAATTAAAACAATAGATGAGGATGAAGAAGAAATCGTATCTTCTATCGGTGTTACAACCAGAAAATACTACTAATAAATTTAAAAAATATAGCCATACTCACAATCTTACCAGCATGTAACTCAATAAATCAAAGAGTCATCTGGAAGCCAGTGAGAGAAATAAAAATGAAAGAAGCAACAATGAAGATTTAATAAGACACAGCAAAGGAATACTACTTCAGAAAGAAGATCAGTCTCAAAAATATTTCAAAGACTATAGTAAAGAATTAGTGTCAATATTTTTGTTATTGGCTAGATTGTATACTAAAATAAAAAGCTATGATTTGGCGATTGAAAATTATAGAAAGTGTTTAGATATTAACTTCAGAAGCATCTAGCCTTTATTATAGTTGGCATCCATTTATTATCTAAAATATAACTCGAAGAAAAGTTTATAATGGCTTTAACAATGCTTGTCTAGACTGGAAAGGGAAGAGATAAAAGACAAAAAGTTATAAATTGATATCAGTTACATAAATTACCATAAATGTTTAATCCTACTACAATAAAAAAAATTGGACGAAAGTTACAATCTGTTTTGCACACTCACTATTAAAGAACTCTCCTCATAAGTTAATTACTACAAAGGTCTAATAAAATTAAAAAAGTTAAATGAAGGAAACTCACTCAAAGCCGACTAGAAAAATACTGAAATATAATCAATTTTAATATACTTTAGTCAGGCCATTTCTGCTTTTACCTCCAAAGAATATTTGATTAAATCGTATTTCAATATCATTCTTATTTTAGTCTTCGAAAAAAAAGATTACTATGGAGCACAATATGAAGTGACTCGCTTTAAGAAATTAATTCCGACAAAAATTGATGCAATTCCAAAGGAAGAATCTCATATTGAATTTTCAAGAATTTCAAAGATTTATTAAGAAGAAGAAGGCATATAGAAGGAATCAATGAATATCGAACCCAAAGAGTGGACTAAATAAAGTTACATTAACATTCTCTTTGATATAATCGATGGAGTTATTTACATTTTAAAGATGAAGATTGGCAAAGGAATCTCTATATTCAAATAAATTTCACTTAAAATTTAAACATACTCTGATGAAATATATAGGCATTATGGGCATTATTACAAATAGATTATCATTCTGCTTTACCAATTCAAATTTTATGCCTATTACATACTACGTTAGTACTAGCTTTCCCTCAAACATGTCAATAAACTCACCGAAATTATGGAAAACTAACAGACAAAACAAAAAGAAATGAATAACTAAATAAGTACCTCTGATATAGCTGAGCTCAAATTTATTAATATTAATAAGCTTATGCTCGAGTGCATGATTCTTATGCGCCAAAGAAAGTTCAACTATGCCATGTCGAAACTCAGTTAAATAGAGAATATTTTTAATCAATCAAGCAATTTCCCCTCATAATCATCAAATGCTATCAACAGCACATTTATACTCAATAATTTTAATCTAGTAAAATCGCTTTGTTATATTAATCTTTACGCCCAATTATAAAATGAAAAATTGCAACCCAGCTTAAAGGAAACATAAACAGATAGCTTTTAAGATAATAACAAGGAGATACTACTTTCCGCTGAGGAACTCCTCAGGCATTGTCTGATTACAGATAAATAAAACAGCTTAATTTACTACTTGATTTCAACTATTCATTATGAACTGGACGAGTATGAATCAAGCTTGAAGTATATTAGATAGGCTTTATAATACAGTGATGACCATATGATTAAACACTATTTTTGCAAAGCCAACTCTAAAGCTATGCTCGGTCGTTACGAAGAAGCAATTAAAGACTATACTAATGCTATAATTGTCTATAAAGAGCAGGTAAAAAACTAAGCAAAATAGACAAAATAAACTGAAAAAAAGGCAAAAGGTCTGAGAGAATTACGCCAATAGAACGATGAAGACTATTATCAATAGAAGCAGGAAATGTTTAATTAAATATACCTAAATAGATCAATTTCTTACATCAAATATTCATATGAGCTTTCTCGTGAATATAAAAAATACAGTGAAAACTGTAATATTATTTCAAATTACCGCACCAAAGCAGGCGAAGATCTATAAAAATATTTCAGGAGCCTTTTGGACTCAAAACAAGTCAATAATGAAAAAGAACTAAAATAGAGAATTTTATTGTTGATGCATACAGATGATCCAAGCATCATTATTGAAATCAACAAATAGTTTTAAAATCAGTTTAAGATCATCAATGACTACGATATCATCAAAGTGTACTATCTCATTAAGGAGTTAAATAATTGCATCTCGCATCTCCAATCCTATATCTCCAATACTGAAAAGAAAATGATGTAAAAAAATCAATTCAAGATTAAGAACGATGCCCTTCCGCCCAAACATAAAAAGATATCGATGGTCCTTCCTAAAAAGAATATTGAGCCCAATCTAGAGATTTAACATATGAATAAGCTGAAGTTTGACTTAAAATGTCTATAGGCCCTCAAGAAATCTTCGAGTAAATCTTAAGGTGCCTTATAATAATCCCTTATCAGTTTGCTTGAAATTACTGAATAGATATATCGAAAAAGATAAGACGAGCTGCATACATTGTCAGAAAGCAATTAAAATTATACACTTTAATAGTTGTTTCAAAGCAGTTGTGGGGAAATATTCCATTGGTCGGACATTCTGTTTTTTATTGGAGTCATCCACTTTTAACTCAAAGAATATTAGACTGCCATCAAATACCTGGAGGAAAGCTACAATTAAAAAAAATCAAATGGAACGTTGTACTCCCTTGATAAATATTTCGCTCCTATTCTGAGCAAGTGTCCACAGGAGGAAGAGGAAGAAGAGTATCTATTTTATGAGCTTGAGCCTTTATTCTAGAATCGAATTTACTGCAAAGAATAATTGGATTATAATATAGGAGTTTGCTATTTGATGATGAAAAAATATAAACAGGCCTACTACTATCTCCAAAATTATCCAAAGTTCTTGTTTCTCATTAAAAAGAAAATATCAGTTTAAACCTATGTCCAGGAAAACTAGTTCATTAATGATTCTCATTCCCGTCACAAAGACGAAATTCTTGTTGAGGATGCTAACTCACTAGACAATTCAAAAGCATAGAGCTTATAACATAATTTCCATTTTAAAAATGAATCGAAATCATCTTCTTTAAAAGGATCTATTTCAGCTATTTCTCAAAAGAATTCTGAAATTTCAAACAATTTTTAAAATATCACTCCTTTTCCGACGCATAATCGGCTTTGTTCTATCTATAGCCCCAATGTTATCGGTATATTATTAATTATTCAGATGATAAGCAATTTTACCTATCCTTTTGCCTTCCTAAAATTGAATTGCCTTTGTTTGGCTTGTTTTATAAGGACGAAATTGAATCTGGACAAAAGTATAATAAAGAAGAAGATATGGTCAGTACTCCTCATTCATAATCTTCAAGAACTAAAGATATAAGTCCTGAAGATATGAACGAATTTAAAATGTAAAAGCGAGCATTCGAGAGTATTATCAAACATATTACCCTGATTGATCTTGAAATGAAACCTATTGCGCCTTGGATCCGCCAGAATACCTCTGGAGTTATCTTTACTGAAAACATTATTAATTAATCCATATAACTGAACAGCGAGCGGCATGAAAAGAAGAAAGATCGAATCGAGGATCATAAGGAGGAGGAAACTGGTAAAAAAAATAAAAAGCAGCGCTACGACAATACCAGCGATTCAAAAAAATGAATTTATATTCTTTTTAACATTGTGATGTAGTCACTTAATATTATAATAAAGATGATGCAATCACAGTAGCTGTCTCAAAAGACTATTTTTCTGGGATCTCTAACTAAAATGTCCAGCATTCGTTTCATTTCAGATTGTTTGCTATCGTTCTCCATTTTTTTGGCATCCTTGTTTTATCTTATTTCGGAAGATATGTCGATTTGCAATTTGCTGATTAAATGGGTGAGATAACTTCTTGATTATTCGGTCTTATCTTATTCCAACCAAAACTCAATTTTGGTGAGACTTTGCTTATAACAATTTATCTAAATTTAAGTTTGTATCTTTTCAATTGGATCATTGCTTTAATTTACTGTCTGGTTTCTTTTCGCCGTGTAACTTAAAACATGACGTAAAGCTTCTAATATTTCACATTTATTATCGCAAGAGTATTGATGTAAATTATTCTTCAATTAATGCTTTAAAAATTATAAAATATTCTTCTTATTTGGTTTGCCGGGTGAATTATTTTAGGATGCATTTGAGCATGACCTTGAGGGTGCTGGAATATTAGGTGAATATTGAACAGTATAATTATAAGATTGAGGAGGTGGGCTATAACTGTGAGAGTGATCTTTAAATCCATTTTCCGTTTTTCTTTCAAGTTTATAGTTATCCATCATTACAGGTGGCGGCATTGATATTTTTGGAGGATAATTATAATTCATATGAGGTGGAATTTCTCCATGTGGAGGATAGGGTGGATGAATTGGCATTTGGTGTGGCATTATATGATTATGATAAGGATAAGGTTGGTTATGACAAAGATATGGAGGATACATAGGATAGGGAGGGTACATTTGAGGCAAGGGGGCCTGATGCATCTGCACAGGATATGAGTAATGAGGAGGATAGTAGTTTGAAGGCAACATTTGATGCTGGTAAGTGGTATTTTTTATCGTATTCTTATTGTTATTATGATCTGCATTTTCATGATGATAATAACTGTTTTTTTGCTAATATTTTTAAGCGGGTTTTTGTCTCTGTTGCTTTTCTATATGATACCTTTAGTTACAATTTCTTTAAACTTCCCTATTACTACCTACAGCATGTTTTTTATGATTGGGTTCATCTCTCTGTTAATTCTTGTATATCTTTTTCTTCTTCTTATCGTACTGCCTATCTTATTCGTCATTGCTGCAATTTTTATCTGCAACCGTTTCGTAAATGATTTCGTCAGATGAGAAAGGCAAGGAAAGGTTTGATTTTAAATCAATCTCATGAGTAAGTTTCACGGTTTCAGCCTAAAGTAAGTTATGAAATAAATGTTAAAAATTGACTAATGACAATTTCTTACGTTGAAATTATTATTAGCTGCAACTAATGGTATTTACTGGCTATTTTTATCCACCGTCGAGGACCTATCCCTCTTCAACGTCTTAACTATTAAGAATAACAGCGGGCACAAAGCTATTCATCGAAACAATTCAATCCAAACTGAAATTATTATTTACAACAATTTTTAAATTAGGAACTACGAAGAACAAAAATCAATCATAATGCAACCAAACACTGAGAACACTGTAAGCCAAGCTATGGGTCGTTTATTTTGACAAAGATATGTATTTCTAACAAAAGCTACCAAATGTTATAAAAACATTATGGTTACCTTCTAAGATATGCTGAAAAGATATAAAAATAATTCATTTAAGTACATCAACTGCTTAAAATTAATTGGATAAATCATGGGAAAGTGAAGATAAAACTGATCACATGTCATATAATTTTTAATATTTCATCTTCAACTCTTTATAGGTATCCTTTCCTTATAAAACCTTTATCCACTTTTTTAACTCTTGCCTGTAAACTTCGTCATGGACGTCATTGTAGATATCTTCATGCCCAATCACACCATTTATTAAAGACTGCTAATTGCTTGAAAATCTAGAGATATATTTTCCAAACTATTCATATTTTGAATTATAAATACTCGTGATGAGGATGCACTATTTTTGAATTTTACCGTCTAATTATTGATATTTACTGTTGTTTATGTCAGCAATAAACCACGTGAATATTTCAGGATCTAAATTTAAGTAGTTTTGATGATTCATAACTGAATAAGTCAGCAGGTTGATGATAGAGTAGGCTTTTTTTAGAAAATACATTTGCATAAATTATGTCTCACGGCCTTACTTATTCCCAAATTAGCATGTTTCCTCGGCCATGGATCTTAAAAATTAGCAATATTATAGCTCACAATCAATGGCATCAAATATGGAGTTGTCTAATTACTTTTTAACAAACAGAGGAAGTTTTAGTAGATCACTAGCTTTAGGCCGTTAATTTTGATCTTTTAACAGGCATAAAGTAATGAATCGCTCCATCTTGGAGCTAATTTTATTTTTTCTATCTGCACTCAAAATAAAAGGTGTTTATTTCACCTTCTTCTCAATCTCCCATTTGTTTTTTCCAAAAAAGTAGAGTTCATTAAAAAGGAGTTGATAGGTGATAACTCCTACAGACCAAATATCCACTTTGGAAGTGTAATTTTGGCGATAGTAAATTTCAGGCGCCATGAAGGGATAAGTTCCCAAAATTTAGTTGAACGTTTGCTTTTGTGCTGCAAATCCAAAATCACCAATTTTATAACATGTTTCATTCTCACCATTATTAAACTAGCTGGAAATGAAGATGTTTTCAGGTTTCAAGTCTCTATGACTGATGCTGAGATCATCAAGATATTATAGTCCCAAGAGAAGATGCTCCAAAATTTTAATCACCTATTTTTCCTTAAGAGCACCCTGATTCAAAATGTCATTGAGAGTTCCTCCTTGGCATAATTCCATCACAATGTAGATATTTACATCAGTACGAAAACAATCCTCATGTTTGACTAGATAGGGGCAAGGTTTTTCTTTCATGTTCTTCGTGAATTTGCGCATCACAGTTATCTCATTACCTTTATAGGATAATTCTTACAGATGATCTATTTCATTTCATCGCCATATTTTTAAAGACTTTCTAAATCAACACTTTTTATTGCGACCCACTTAGAATCAAGATGATCATAGCCTCGGTAAACTTTCCCGAAAGAACCTTTTCCAAGCATGTCGGATTCATCAATTGAATATTGTCCTTCTTTTAGATACTTTCTCATTTATATATGTATAAAATAACCTAATCAAGATCATTCTAACAATAAACAATAAAAGATTGAAATGAGGGTGATCAAAGACCAGGAAGACATTAATAATTCTTAAATGCAGTAGTTAATACTTCATTGTATAAATACAGTTTTGAAACAAAAAATAAATTAAATGAATTTGTTATCACCAATTTTTCAACTAGAGTATCCTCTTTCCTTTGTCCACTATAATAATTCATAAGTTACGTTATAAGGTTGGTTTCAGGTTGATTAAAGATTTTTTATTACTCACAAATTAGCTTTTCATGCTCCTCTTCCTAAATTACATTCCCTCAGCCATTTTTTTATCTGAAAATTAGTCATTTCTTAATTTAACTGCTGATTTTTATTTACTTTTGGCTCTTTAAAGAGATTGCCGAAAATCAAATTTTGAAATACTTTTATTTTTAACAATCGGGTTTCTCTGTTGAAACAGATCTTTCTTTTTCTCAGTATCATATTTCTTGCAATCTTCTATTACTAATTTTTTGCTGTCGAAATTAATCTTAAGTTGATCGTGCTTGCTGTTAAAATGCCTGATATCTAAGGGCTTATTTGATACTCCGAAGGAGCTTACTGAAAATATCGATTTACTTTTTAGAAGATTAGCGTCAATTTGATTTGTTCCAAACTTTGGAGATATCCTCCCATGTCCTGACTCTTTTTCTTTGCTATTGTCATGAACTGAAGTTTTTCGAGTGATCTTAAGGTCTTGCAGTTTTTACTGAGATTCCTTCTTTTTTTTGAAATTAAACTTTATGAGAGAACTAGATTTATTTATATTGTTGCTTCGAAATTTTTATTCAGAATTTTTTATTGAGAGGGTTGAGTATTTTTGATTTTTAAACTTTTAGTAATGGCTGGGAGATTCGTCATTGAGAGTGGAAATTTCTGAGAGTTGGGACATTTCATTGAGCATGGCACTGAGTTCATGATTGAGAAACTATATGTCTCTCCTCGAATGCATTTTTTTTTATTACTCGATTCTTTTTTTTTATCTTTATTTCCGAGCTTCGACTCTGAGATAATATTTTTTCGAATAAGGGTTATAATCTGAGATTTAGAGTAAGAAGTGGCTGACAGCGACATAATTCTTGCTTGGTTGTTCATCTGCATGAGAATCAGTAGAACTCACGTAAGATTCATTATAAATGAGTTTAAGTTTTTTATAGACGAGATCTCTTTTGCGATCCTGCCATTTTGCGTAGGTTTCCTCAACATCTTTCAAAAAGATACGTGGACAATCGTAATGATAAAAATAATACTCTTTGAAAGTAAACATTTTATTATCGAACTAGCGAGCCTGATACCAACGTTTTAGATTTTACTACAAATCTAGCATATACTCAACGTCCTCATAGAAAATGTTGATACTTGTACGCTTCTATTTTATTATCTCTTTCATTTTGTTCGTATAGAAGTATGTCTGCGAAGAGTAGTATTTGGAATATAGCATTCTCTGCATTTCTACAGGGTTATGCTCAATAAAAGAACTCATTTTAGTGATATCTATTAATAATTTTATCAATTATGATTGTTATATATAACTTCATGGAACATTTCATTTCGCATTGAACTCATACGATCTTAATACCACTGGATAAACTCACGGCCTTAATGAACAAAATCTGATAATTTAAAGGAATTGGTAATGCTACGGAGAGTTATTTCCCGTTAGAATTATATATCATAATTCCAATAAATAAAGAAACCATTAAAATTATGGTTTCCCATAATTGTCTCTAAAGAAATAATTGGTTATATCTTAGGCAGCCATAAATGATTAAAGTCTAAATGATAATATTGTATTTAATATGTGAACTATTATACTATTATAATTTTGTCTATGGAAATCAATCTATGTTTGATATTTTGCTCAATCGGCTTTAAATCATGTTGACTGGGAAGATGGAAGTGACGGGTATTTATAGATGATAAATAGACAAAATTCCTTTTGCGAATATTTGGAATGAAGTAATAATGGTTATTGTGTGCTTTTCATTATAAATGAGCATAAAACATATACCAATTCCGTTTGACGAGATAGAACTTTTTAAAGAAGAGGACAAATATCAGAACTATCTCATTTAAAGTATCTTTACGGCTATTCAGCTCTCATCTACTCCACCAAAATCAGTCTGCACTCCAACAATAACAAATCTAAATGCATTCTCATCCTCACCAAAAACAATGTGTGGCTTTAATAGGAAGCAAATCACAAGAAGAAATTACGTATTCCCTTCATCAGCATTGGTTAAATCATTAAATCATAGTAGCATCCATAAATTGTCATACTCACAGAAGATGCCTACGACAATTTAAGAATTAGTGCTGCCAATAATGAAAGGTTCTTTGTAACTAATTTAGATGTCAAAACATCATCAGCGCCATTGCATTTTATTTCACCTATCTTGCTATTAATAAAAGACTGCTGAAAGTTTACAGTATTAAACAAAACAGTCTTCTCTATTTTGAAAGGACAGTCAAGGAAAAGAAAAATGGTCCTAGATTTAGCCTCGAGAGATACAATAACACACTTGTAAAATATATTTAGTCCAATGATACTCCCGACTTATTTGGGAAACTCATCATTCAGAAACTGTTGCTAATCAAGCAGTTATACGTGTAAAATTCTCATCTCGTGCATATTGCCAAAGTCAATTAAAATTAGTATTATATTTGCCACACTGTCGATAAGAGCCAAGCAATTTGCCAAGCTATTAGTAAACATGTAAGCATTTATGTATAAAGACCAATCTAAATTTTGTACAAACCTTGCACTACGCAAGATACTTGGAATATAAAGTTCAGCTGTTTTTTTAATTTTCAACCTCATTAAAATCGAACAAGCTTCCTTTGTCTCAACTCTTTTAGCAGATTTATAAGTTATATGATCAATTGAAATAAGTTGATAAAAATGGACTGCTGACACCAGATATGCTATGCTAGCCTTCAACTGCTGAGCTCAACAATGGGAATAAGATTATGCTACGCTAGTTCCGCTATAATTTTTTACTGTTCTAAAAAGAATATAATAAGCTAATCTATCAGAAGATATATAAAGAGTAAAACTCAAGAGACGTCCTAACTAACAAAATGTATAACTTGGGTTTAATCCTTTATCAATTTTTGTTTGGACGGCCACTGTTTGACCACTAAGACTTAGAGATCATTATATATCTGAAGGAGAATTTAACTACAATTCCATTCTCAGAACATCTTAATGTCGGTTTCAGCAAAAATACAAAGCATTTCATATAGAGCTGTATATTGGGGTGCTTTAACGATGTGGAGGAAGTTAAAAACCACCCTTGGATTCGACAATTCGGCATTCACTTATGATTTTCATCATTTCATTGTATCATCATTTCCATCTGTATTTGTAATTTGAATATTTCTATGGTTATTTTCAAACAATTGCATAATTTAAAATATATCTCTTGCTTCTAAATAATAAATAAAATCTTTGTTTTAAGATATAATTATGGATCTTCAGATGATTTAGTTTTAATAATCTGAATAAATTTAATATCGCCAAATAAATCATTATGAAATCACACGAAAAAGCCAATAGGACTTTTCATCATACCTGCAATAGATCTACTGCTAAATATCAATATTCTTTTGGTCGAGAAGAACGCTTCAGGCATAGAGCCAACTCTATTTATACCCTTGATAAATTTTATGAGATTCCAAGTCAAGTTAATAAGCGAGGCACCATCTTCGCAAGGGCAAAGAGAGATTTACAGAAAAATTAGCAAATTTAAGGACCACCTCCGGGATAGTACAATCCAAAAAATGTCACCAGCCACGGAAAGATGGTCTTTGCTCCTGGCCGAGAAGTAATTCCTGAGGTATTTAGGAGTGCAAAACTGCTTCCATATTTTACAACACAACCATTAATTATCCTGGCCCATGCAGCTATAATCCCTAAAAGCCAAGAGCAGGAAGCAACTTTAGCATTGCAGGGAAAATTTAAACAAAATACTAAACAATTAGTCCAGGACCTAAGTATAATTTTGAATCAACTCTTTTGGATAGGAACAAAGTCCTCTCCAGTCAAAAAAGAAAAGGAACAATTCGATTCGTTATGCCTACTTCGAAGAGTCGCATTGTCAAGACTGAATTAACTTAATCCAAAGTGAGTCTTCATCAATCAAGTAAATTGAATGGTATTCAGTAAATAGCGGAGTGATCACTCGTAAGGGAGGAAGATAATTTGGATAATCAGGGTTTCGCGCTGTTATGACCCATCAATAAAGGTTTCACCAAGATGAAATGCAAAATAATAATCCAGGACCAGGCCAATAGTACAATTGTTATTACTAAGCTCATCATTTTCTGAATTCATTTAAGACCACAAAAAATGATCATTTTTTACCTATTAGAATATTTCCCTCATTTTTTCAGAAACACTATCTTAGAAAGATGCACATTGTTAGCTTTTATAATGATGATAAATCTGCAATACAAATGATCGAATCACTCACTCACTCACTCATTTTTCATTTATTCAGCTTCATCCACTTCGACAATCCTCTTTGGTAGTGGTAACTATATGGATTAATGATTGTTGCGCAGTTTTTACGCAACTTTACCAAATCCTTCTCTTTCCAACGCGTTGATAATATCATCTCTTCCATATTTTCTTTTGTCAATACTATTCTGTAGATATAGGATGAACAGCGAAAGAGCCTTGGTCAACTATTTTTTAAAATCACCAGTTACGACCTTTTCGGGAAAGATCTTTTTAATGATTTTAGCGACAAGGGTAGGCTGCAATAAAATCATAGCATCTTAGGAGGTCTGTATTGATTAAACCTATTCCATTGGCGCAATCTAATTATTATTATTAAATGTAGAAGCAATCTGAAGTTTTAAGGTAAGTGCTTAAAATTAAAATATAGTAATTGTTCAAAGGCACATAGTCGCCCAAGGTATTATACATTCATAAATAATTACTCGATCTCCTCAACTTTTGCTACGGTTTTAAGTTGCAGTAGCTTCTGTAAAGTGGCGACAAGATTATACATTTTCAGGAGGATAACTAAGCCACTGATGAGAATAAGGATATAAATAACATTCTTTTCTTCCTTAATCCGTTACCAACCGCGATGCGCACTATTAGCTCGCTCATTCTCCGTAACCAATCCAAATCCATCATTAAAAAATATACTCTGTGGCTTGTACCTAAGGTGGATAATTTGTGCGTTGACATGCTCAACAACTTGGAAATTCTTAATAAAATAGAAGTCAAAAGTTTTAATTTTGGTCTCATTCCTCTTCACTGCGGACTGACAAGCTTATAGTTGAACATTAACTGTGATGAGGTTGAAGTAATAAACTGTGCTGTCGAGGGATTATTAAAAATGTGCAAGCTAGCGGGAGCATTTGGGAGCATAATTGGCAAAGGAGAAAAGGCTCGGGTATTTTTTTCCTAATGTAGATGATATTGTAAAAATTTGAAAAAAGATTCAAGGAAGATGAACTAAACTTTAAGGGAAAAGAGGGAAACTCATGTTTGATTGTCTTTGACAGAAAAATTGATTTATTGACTCCTTTGGTGACAGCTCATTCTTATGAGGCTCTTCTTGATCATTACTTTGGTATTAATCTTAACTGCATTATGGTGCCAGGCAATTTGCTAAATCATCAAAGTGAAAAATTAGAACCATATTTACTCAATAATAAGCGGGATCCTGTTTATTAGAACATTAAACATCTTAGCATTGAGGAGGCAAGAGACATCTTAACTAGAATATCATAATAAACAAAGATCTAACTGTCTCAGAGAAAGGACGCAGCCAAAACCATTGAGGAATTATAATAAGTGATGAAAACTGTCGGTGTTAGTTTTGAACAAATTCAAAATCATAAAGCAATTATTGATTTTTTAATGGGTAAAATGGGAGATCTGCACTTTTATAATTTAGCCACTCTTTAAAGTGCTCTTTTAGATTCAGGGAAGATAGATTTGGAGGATCTTCATTATCTGTCCTTACAATACCCTCCAGAACACATCCTTAGATTAATTTGCCTGTATAGCCAAGTTTTTCCTCATGCTAACTTTTACTCAAAATTCGAGAAGGAATTACTGGAAATAATGGTCTGTAACTACTCTCCATGTCATATTTACTCTCTCTATAAACTTCAAAAGATAGGCTTGCTAAAAAACAGCAAAATTAAGAATAAGTGGGAGCAGTTGAGTCAACTCTTTGACTTAGTCCCTATTTAGCCTCATTCCTATACCAAAGTTCATATCCTATATTCTGCTCTTTCTGTTCGTTTTATTGAGAAGACATTAAAAAATACATTATAAGTGTAAACATCAGCATTCTTAGGCCGCGATAATTTTGTTCGTGGGCTGGAAAAAGATAAAAAGATTACATAGGTATATATATTTTATATTGGTGGAGTAACTTACGGTGAAATATCTTGTTTGAAGATTTTATAGAAGGAGATGGGGATAAAGTTTCATATTTTGACAACGAATGTTGCCAGCGGCTACGAGATGATCAGGAGTAATTTGTCTAATCCTGATATATGATTCGCTCAGATTATTGAAACTATTAAATTATTATCAGTTCTTCTGTTACCATTTCCATAATTTGTTAAAATAACTAATTAACTATCTTTGATTGGTTGTTGTAATTGCAGCTTATTCTCAATAATTAAAGTTTATTCTCTAAATAAATTTGTTTAGTTACAAAAGATATGCAGGCAGTAGATCGATAGCTTTGTTTAAACATAGTTATGCAATGAAAATTGTGAATATTTAAATTTGCGAAAAAATAAATATTAATAATACATCATGCATATAATTGTGAAATTAGTTATTTTACAATTATCGTACACCAAATAGGAAGAGGACGGTTTTATGGTTCGATACACATGCAGCGTTGGATCAGCTGAAGCAAAAGACAAACGACATTCGAGCAAGCCATGCTGTCTATTTTTTAGCCTGCAAACATCAGCTTTGAAGGGTAATTACGAGAGGCATAACAATTAATCAGATTATCTGATGGAAAATATGGTAAAGAATTAGTTAAAAGGCGAAACATGAGCACACCGAATGAAAAAACATCTTGACAAGAAGAGAAGACCTTTGACGTAAATACTTATGGTGAACAATAGGGTAGGGTAAATCCTGGCGAGTAATAATTCTATCTAGAATTTTATAAATCAACCACTTACTGCTGATAGGCTTCCCCAAAATCTATCATTTTGGGTAAATATCCATCGCAAACTAAAATATTATTTAGGTTGAGATCCATATGAACGATTTTATAGTAGACAAGAAATCTCAATCCATTTGATATGTGGGCAAGTAAATTCAGTTTTCCAGTTAGCGAAAGACTCAACCGAGTTAATACAAGATGATCTGCAAGAGAGACACTGCAGGGGTTGTATTCCATCATTAGACCATTGCGAAAATTAAAGTCTTTTTGGTAGGAGTTGTAGTATTTAATCATATAGCCGCTGCTGGCTGAACTAAATATTTTTACAATATTTTTTTAATGCAAGAGTTTGGCTTTACTGCGTTTTGTTTAGTATTTATTCTCTTTGATTATTACTAGTTTATTGATTGGAGGATTTTTGCCATAATTTAGGTTATCATTTGATTTATTGAAAGTGTAATGAAAATAGATGCTGCTTATTTTAAGAAAGCAGTTTGCTTGTGTCGGCAACACTTGGACAAACATTTTTTATGGCTCAACAATATCGATATCATTATAAATGAAAGTGTTTTCGGTTGGGTTACTCACTTTTGAAATTGGAATTTGAAGCATTTTTTAGAAATAACAATTGTTTTAAAACTAACGCTTCAATGTCTTATTTTAAGATATTTTACCAATCTTAGGAGCCATGCCATAGAGTATTCCATTTTTTAACTCAAATTAACTTCCCTGCTGAGAGGTATCTAATATATTTTTAATGATTTCCTCCCTTTTTTTCAAGGTTTCATCGGAAGGATACTTATATGAACTGGCCTTCTCACTCAGTCCCAGGTCTTTGCAGCTAAAATAGATATGTTTTTGAATTTTAAGCAAGGTTTGAAGTTTTTATATCTTCATTTCTGGAAAGAAAGTACTTATCTAATTTATTTCTTGCAATATTGATTTTAATTTGTTGTTACAAATTTTGACGAGTTCTGTCAGCTTGATTGTCACTTCTTTCTGTAGGTAATTTAGGCTGTTCATCATTGCATAGCTATAGTTAATCATTGAAATAATTTGAATTTCTCCATTTTCTTGATTGATATTGATGCTCTAAGGATAATTGAACTTATTTTAATGATGTAATAATTTGTGCGTAAAATTAATTCGAAGATCTTTTGAAGCAATTGTTAGTATTTTATCATTTTTTAATAAACTGCAGCAATATCTTAAAAAATGATTGTTAAAATCGAAGCGAATCTAAATGCGAAAGGAAAAGGGGCGAACATCTGTTTCAAGCTGAGAAGTTAATATTTGGATTAATTTAGGATGTTTATCAGACTATAAGAGGAGACACTTATTCATTATAATGCTTTAGACCACAGGAATAAGAGCACTCAGTTCAGTATTCTTAATGGTAGGAGGCTTACTCTTCTTTTCTTTCTTCCTATTCCAACCAAGCAAAAGCTGCATCAATTATGTATAATTTATAATTTTATACTGAACCATGTGATAAAGATCATACCATTCAATAAAACAATTTTCCACAAAACTTAACTGAATAATAATCAGATCTCGAGATGACTAAGCCACAGCCAATCCATAGAATTTTATTTTCGTCTTCGCTAATAATAATTAATATGATAGTTTTATTTTTAACTCAACACATCTTTTTTAGAATAGTCCTCGTTCACTGATGGACCGATTAAATTTGAATTTATAATTATCACTTTTAAAAATATATTCGAATTGCAGTTATCAAATAATATTATTTCATTCATTTCATCTTATAGTGATAATAGGCTTCATTTATCAGATTTATCATTAGTAATTTAATTTAAATGAAAAATCTTGGAAACTCAGAACTCAATTAGTATAGCGCAAGGGGAGAGGAAATATAGCAATTAATCGAAGGGCGTTATAACGCCTCAGAACAGAGGAAAGAGTGGAGCTATGATCAGGAAGTTAAGGAAGTCAGCTCCAAGAATAAGTATAAATATCAAGAAGTTGATATAGCACACAAAATATAGTTTCTTGATGACATGAAACATCTTATCTTTGATACCAAAATTTCTCCAGAAGATGGCAACATGTTTAGTTCGAGTACGGAGTGGCGACTTGTTGGATTTGAATAGCAAGATATGGAGCCATTACCCTATGTTCCTTCCAACAATTTCTTAAAAAAGAGAGGCATTCCAAGCAACGCGATAGATCTGGCATGGGGTGTAATCTTATTAGAAGGGAGACTCAATATAAAGTTGAATGAAGCTGGCTATACATCCATGCATTACAATTTACGCAGGAGGGGAATCTTTTTTTATGGGGGAGATGTATAACTTCAGGAAAAATAAACAGTGGGTGTAGAATTCACTGAAACTACTTTCAACTATCAGTCTTAAAATGATGAGTTTTTCTCTCTCAAGTTTAGTGAAAAAATATTAAAAATCAAGAAATAAAACTAATCTCGTGAGGCTATCAAAACTCTCTAGAGAGTTTTGTTTATAGCTTCCTTTAGAGGAGCCTACTGTCTACGCAATTAGGTGCCCAGTCATTGTGTCGAGGATTATGTGGTGAAGGAAGTCAACGTAATTCGTGGAATAGATTTTGTACATGAAAATAAAATAAAATAAATTTCGAGTTCAAGATATTACCGTTAGGCAATCGGAGGGTTTTTCTACCTCCTGAACAAATAAGGCTTCGGGCGTAAAACTCTCTCAGGAGAAATCACTCTGCCTCGTTGGTTAAAGTCCAATTTCAATCGCATACCATCTTGCTAAATAAATTTAGTAACTAATGTGGTGCCTGCCAAAATACCCCTGATGAATCTGAAGGTGAAACTGCATGAGTCATAGATATCAGCCCTTAGTGAAAATTTAAAATATATCTTTCCCTTCTATAAAAATTATCTGAAGCGCACTTTAATTGTATACGAAAGCAATCTTCAGGATGAGCAGGTGAACTATATGATGAGTCAGATTAGTTATCCTATGCATGCTATTGGTGTCCCAAAAAATAATCTTTCACTGATAGGACTCTCGTTCGTGATTAACGCAGCGAGCACTCTCTATCATGAAGTAGTTGACTTTAGCCACAATTCAAAACTAGTCAGCATTAGTGGGGCACAAGTATTTAAATGGACTGATGCTAACCCGTCAGTCAAAAAGCTTATTATTAAGGGGTGCTATGTTTTGTATGGAGAAGAGGACGAATTCTTTCAAGGACTGAGCAATAATATGTGCTTGCAATAATTCGAAATCGATTATATGGACAGCTACAACGACAACATGATCAAGCATTTGGGCAACTACGATGCAGAAATTTATTGATTATTAATTAATACTATTTTACGATCTGTATGTACAGAAGAAGAGTGGATGACGAGTTTGACTTTATTGACCGATTGCATTGTTGTTTGATTTATTACTTATAATTGAGGTATGTTTCGACTGCTGTTGAAAATGCCACTGTTCTTGGCAAGGCAAGTCAAAAAATCAAGGCCTGCAGATGATTTGAATGGCGAGTAAGAGACATAGACAACTAGAAGACCCACTACTGTGAACAAGGAGTATCAACAAATGAAATCAAAATTCCATAAAAAAAATCCATAGGAC
>Ga0302186_10000182_pt1 | contig 57833 bp, 45 predicted proteins | sample II_Bog_E1_2_FD_198782 | JGI IMG/M metagenome (GOLD analysis project Ga0302186, IMG submission 198782) | Peat permafrost microbial communities from Stordalen Mire near Abisko, Sweden - II_Bog_E1_1 | ecosystem: Environmental > Terrestrial > Soil > Wetlands > Peat | place: Sweden: Abisko...
AGAACTGTCTCCAGTCAGGATCACCATTTCCACGCTGTATGGACGAGAGTTGCGGACGGCCCATTCTTTTTAACACTATTATCAAATTACTTCGCAGCGAAGGAAATTAAGGTGCAGATTGGCTGAGGAAATACTAAAAGAAACTCTGCGAACTGTTCATAACAACAAATCAAAATTATCAGTTCTGCACTGGAGTTGACTGCAACAATTGCATAAAACTAAATTAACTTAGTCTATAAACAGTACAGTGTGTGTGCGGAAAGGTGTTCTGTTTCCGATGCCAGAGCGATGATCATTATCCCTGTAAATGTGAAGAAAAGGCCAAGTGGGTCGCGCAAGTTTTGGTGGAGGAGGCTAACGTTAAGTGGATTGTAAATAATGCCAAAATATGTCCCTTTTGTAAAAAGGCTGTCGAGCGTTCTATGGGTTGTAACTTTATGGCTTGTAGGTGTGGTAAAAATTTCTGCTATATGTGTTCTCAGCCATGGTAGCCAGATCATAAAGACCACTTCAATTGCCACATTTACAAATAAAAGCCAAAAGATCAGATAACCAAAGAGCGCGAACTTATGTAGCGACTAAATCATTGCACCCAGCGATTTATTTTTAACCAAGCTGTAGCAAATAACTATAAAGGAATCGATGTATTTGAAAAGAGAAAATATTTATTTAAAGTTTTGAGCATTTAATTAACTGAGTCAGAGTTTCTAAACAATGCCTTTAAATTTGCTATTGAGTGTTGTGAAAAGCTTAAATGGATCTATGCATTTACATACTTTCATGATATGAAGGGCACCGAAATGAAAGATATTTTTGAGTACTCTCTTGGAGAATATGAAAAATATAAAGAAAATCTACTGAAGCTGTTGGCTGTAGATTTGAAAAAGTTTATGTAGACTATATAAAATTATGAAAAGATTAATTCGTCGAATTAGGTTAGTGCTCAACTACTTATTGGTGATTTTTTGGACTTAAAAAAGCAAATAATAAATTTGTTTACCTGCACTAAGAATTATAAATAAAAATTTGTGCATGATCTGAATAACGTTACTGAAGTTCTAAGCAAGAAGCTATAATCAAGAGATAAAAAAGGATAAACAAAAGAGGATGAAGACAAGCTTATAAAATTATTGGAATAATAGAATAAAAGGCAAGAAAAATAAAAAGTTAAAAAAATGCAAGAAGAGAAATAAAAATAAAAGAATAGTTAGAAGCAAAGATAAAAAGAAAAATTGTAAAAAAAGAGGAAGGAATAAAAATAAAAATAGTAGCAAAAAATTAAGGAGGAAAAACTTAACAAAATAAAGAGGGACGAAGATAAGAAGATATAACTCTCGAAAGAACAATAAAAAAAGAAAGAGGATGAAAAACAACCTTAAAAATCAAAGAAAGGATTTTGGTCTTTATTTGGACGAGGCAAAAATAAATGATAAGATTTGATAATTTAGCAGATATTTAAAATTATTATTGAGAATTTAGTTGAACAAGCGAATAAAGAGATAAATAAGGCAAGATACATCTCTCTTATTGTTCTATATAATGTTTCTTCTTTCAGATATATCTTCGCTCGAGAACACACAAATTATAATCAAATTCAAATTCAAATTGATGATTAAAAAAAACAACTACACTCAAATGATTTTAGATAGGTTGAATCGGAAAGATGGAGATAGTAAAAAAAGCAATCTTAGCAGCAATCAAAAGACACAGGCAACACCTAGCGATTTAGATAAAAATTGCAAGAAGGAAGAAATAAAAATATTTTTTGAAATGTTTAGCAAAAACTGTGCTGTATTTCATTAACCTGTCATAATTGATAAAAAGCCATCAATGAAAAGATGTTTATTTTGGGAGTTAAATGACTTGAAGCCTAGTGATGCATATTAGCTCAGAAAAGAAAGAATGATAACACTACCAGTACAGACTTCGTAATTCACAATCGGGTAAATAAAGAAAAATGAGTTAAAAAGGGGAGGATTAAGCCAGTACTCTAGAGAATTAAGGGAAATTAAACCTAATGTCAATTTGAAAAGATCAGAGTCACAAGTTATAACTAATTGCAAAATCATTCAGCCCTATGCAAGCATTCCCAGAAACAAATCCATGAAAACTATTCCATATAGCATAACGACTAACTATCGGCGGACCCTGGTTTACCCTCCATCCAAACCAGTGCCCCGTGAGCCCAAGCAATAAAAACGTCGTTATCTAAAAAAGTGTGAGTCCTTTTAAAAATACGTCTTGAATTTCTGATAGATTTATTTAATATCTAATTTTTGCATGAAATAAAATAATATCAAGGATATCGATATTTTATTGGAATCAGTTGCAAGTCAGACTTGAAGCATGAGCTTTATGAAACTGTGTCGTTAGCAGATTACGAATACTCATCTTCAGTAATTTAGAAATCTTTCCATGACGAGTCTTTTGGTAATATTTCATTAATGATTACTCTTTTTTATCGCGAGCGAGGTCTTGAGAGACCATACTTGAACGACTCGGAGTAGCTCTAATGGGAGAAGTAGTTCTTTAGTTTGTTAGTGTTTTAACTCTAAATTTAGATTCATGAAGATCGTGTTTTTTACAATTCTATCCAATTTATGGCTTGTTGTTACCATATACCTTGCCGTTTAGTTTTTATTTTGCTTTTTATAAAAAATTCTTCTTATGCTATGCTCGCCGCTTAATTTGAATTTCCTCCATTTTTGACAGTTTTCTCACTATTCCAGAAACTGTCTCTTTTTATTTTTACTCACTTAAACTTTTTTCTCTTTCTTGATGCTTTCTTGCAATTTAATCTTTATCTTTTGATGATCTTGTTTGGGCTTTTAACTTGGATTTTCTTCTGGAAATAAGTTACTCATATTTAGACTAGTTGAATGAATGTGCGCTTGAGTAACCAATTGATCTAGGTGTTTGAGAATTACTGTTGTAGAGCTGATGATATTTTTGAGAAAATTGCTGCATAAAATCGCGAGTCTAAGACTATCGCTGTTTCCATTCAGTTTAAGTCTTCAGCCTGCATGCTCTCGCTGCTTCCCGCATTGATTATTCTCTGTTGCGTACCATGGATTTAATTTGTTCTTTTTTGTTGACCCATTGCTTATCATTGATTTTATACAATTTAATACGATCTTTGATTAATTTATCTCTCCTTTCCACACTCTTTTATTGCAACGTATGCATTTTTTATAGTTTATTTATGTTGTGGATCTAGATCTTTTGATCGATTTATGATCGATTCTTATCCCATAGGAAATAATATTTATTGCTTGATAGTACTTTTGATAGCTACTCTGAATGAATGTAACAGTACATGAGTATATTTTACGCAGTTAACATTTCGCATACAGTTTATCTTAATGCTGCCAATTTGATTGAGTTGTCGTGCTTCGGAATATGCGGCTGAGTGCTTACTAATGCAAATTGAGTTTGTTTGATTTCATGACTCCAGACAAAATTGAAATGAAGTTGAGTTATAATGTTTATAATACCACTTCAACGTAATAAACTCAATAAAACTAATATCCTATCGATACAATTATAAGTTTTTTATTGTTGTTTTGTCAAAAAAATTGTAAAAGAATAATAGTTCGTCTTTACCTTTTTCAATTTCAATTTATCTTTTGAGAATCTTAACCAAATAAATTTAAAAATATAATTTTCATAAAATAACTAAATTTAAAGATAGGATGGAAATTTCAGTTAGGACCCCCTAATTTTAATTTTATGGTCATTCAAATATCTCAACATCCTAGAATATGTATCCTTCAGATACAAGAGATGATAAAGTTAATATAGCAAATGAAACAGTCAGCAGAAGAGAGATCGAAATAATGAATGATAAGGTGATGACTGAATTAAACAAAAACATACAAAAATATTAAATACTAAAGACTGCTAATCCCTATTTCAGCATAAAACTTTACGCTCCTCATAATAACTTTAAACCTGACCAATACACAAAATATTCGATTGAGTTGATGCTCAATCAAATCGATGTTTTGCTAGAAGAAGGTCACAATTTGGACAAATAAATCAGAAAATGCTAGTTAAGAAAAATTGAAAGATAGAATTGCAATTAACTTGATGAGTGGAGAAATCATTATGCATTTTTGCGCAAAATTTGGATAAACGATAAGGAATAGGAAGTTGAGAAAAGCGTGGATAGAATCGAACAGCTAAATAAAAGAGTTGCCATAATCAAAAAAAATATCTGCTCTATGGCAGTACATTAGAAGAATTGCTATGACTCTAAATCTGAGGGAAAATATTTTGATGTGAAGAAGAAAATTCAAGTAATAGTTAGTCAAACGGAGTAATATTCTTCTCTAAAATAGCAATATGAAACTTTAAAAATGGAGTTTGAGTCAGTGGAATCTAAGGTCATTGAAATTCATTCGAATTATTAACTTAAGCTTCAATAGAAAGAATTGCAATTTAAAAAACTAAAGATAGAAAACGAGTAATTTAAAAGATTACTAAATGAAGCAAAGAACAAATTACTAATGGGAGAAATAAAGTAGTCTAAATTGTTATTACAGATATCAGAACTATAAGATCAGATTAAGTCCAATAAATAGACTCCAAGTGTCTTAACAAATAAAATAAATATTTCTAATAGTTCTTTAAAGCTACTGAAGGAATAGAATTTCAATGTATAGCATTTGAAATTTACAAAAATTGACGTAGAAATCAAAAACAAACTGTTCATGAAATTTTCAGATAAAATAAATCAATAAACTATGTCTTACCAAGTACCTGCTTTGGACAACAATTTAAATATCACGCCCCTTCAAGAAACTACAAATTAATATGATTTCAAAAATATTGAAGATTAAGCAAATGTAGAAGGAAAGGAGTCAGTACTTCGCAGAGAAACGAGTCGTGCGAGTTTAATGAGTTTTGCCACCAGTGTTGACAGCAAGAGAAATAGATTCACACGCATGAGGTCTCCCATAAATAGCAAATTAAATAAAGTCAAGTCAAGTGACTACGATATTAATTCTACTTATGGAGTGAGTAATGCTAATTCTCCGCACCTTAAGAATGACTTGAATGAGAATATGTTGGTCAATTTGGTTGTAAATTGATTAAAGTGATATCCTTCATATCATTGACTTTAATTAGCCTTCGATAAAACATTTATCATTTTAATCTACCCTAAGGTTGGATACAAAATAGTTGCTTGTGCAAATAATCAAACAAATCAGAATTTATAGCAAAAAGGATATTTTAAGGTCATATATAATATTGCTTTAATAGTAAGTTGATATACTTATATATTTTCCCATGATCGCATCAAACGCAGAAATACTAACTTTTAATTTTATATCAACGAATTAATTGGGTGACCGAATTGATTTAATATGGCTATTCCTCTACTTTGCATCTTCTGTATTCATATAACTGGTCCTCATAAAATGATCAGTCTTTATATTAAGTTTAGAAATCTCAAATTATATATACTTATAAATGGAAGCTTAAACCAAAACCAAAACAAGACCAGCATTCGGGCATGTGTACTCCTTTGGTAAATTTTGTTCTATGAAGGCCATCTTACTTTCTGGGTTGGTAATGCTAAGCAGGCTGCCTCTTACTATACTTCTCGCTTCGGATTTGACTACCTAGCTTATCACGGTCTGGAAACAGGGGAAAGGAACATTGCCAGACATGTTGTGCGCAACAGTCAAGGTGTTACATTTGTCTTCTGCTCGCCTTACCATCCTGATTCTTCTGCGGAAATGAATGCCCATCTTCTAAAACATGGGGATGGAATTAAAGACATATCCTTTGTTGTCGAAGATGTCAAAGGTATCTATGACCACGCCATTGCCAACGGAGCCGTCTCGATCCAGCCTCCCACTGAAACCATCGATCAAGATGGAACTGCCATCACTGCTACCATCAGAGCCTTTGGAGATACTACTCATACATTTGTTGACCTTAAAAACTACAAAGGACCATTCCTGCCAGGTTTCAAACCTCATCCTCTAAAGGAAACCCTCAACGCAGTGCTTCCTGCCATCCATTTTGTGAAGGTGGACCACATAGTTGCTAATCAACCTGACACGGAGATGGAACCAGTCGCATAATTGTATGAAAAAGCTTTAGCATTTCATAAATTTTGGACAGTTGATTAGAATATTCTGCATACTGAGTATTCGGCTTTGCGCTCCATTGTGATGACTGACTTCGATGAAAATGTTACAATTCCTGTTCATTAACCTGGTATTGGAAAGAAGAAGTCTCAGATTCAGGAATTTATTGATTACTATCACGGTCCAGGGGCACAGCATGTGGCTCTGCTCACAACTGACATCATTCAAACAGTTGAAGCCATGAGAGCTCGAGGAATGGAGTTTTTGACTATTCCTAACACATACTACGAGCATATACGTAAAAATATGCCCACCATGACTGTGAAAGTTTCTGAGGACATTGACTTGTTGTAAAAGAACAGAATTTTGTTGGATTGGAATGAGACTGGATACCTTTTACAAATTTTTACCAAACCAGTGGAGGACAGACCAACTCTGTTTTTCTAAATTATACAAAGAAACAACAACAATGGATTTGGACTTGGCAACTTTAAGAATTTGTTTGTTTCTGTTGAGATGGAACAGGAGAAGAGAGGCAATCTTAGCAATTGATTTTGCATAACTTTTACATAATCAAAAGTCCATTGCTATTGAGAAACCTATAAGTAGACTGATATATTGACGCTAAATAGTTGATTCTATTTATGGAGTCAGCAGTACTAATTCTCCGCTTAAATGGCTTGAATGAGAATATGTTGGATAATTTGGTTGTAAATTGATTAAAGTAACATCCTTCATATATTGACATTGATTAGATATTGAAAAAGAATTTATCATTTTAAGCTAAGGGAATATACAAAATGGTTGCTTGTGTAAATGATCAAACACATCAGAATTTATAGCAAGTATCATATTTTAAGATCATATATAATATTACTTCAACAGGAACATGCTACCTTATGTTTTCATTCTTTTAGGTATCATATTTTTAGCCCTATATCTCAAGGGTTACTCTTCGGTTAAGCCTCAGCTAAAAGAAGTCTTTAAAACTTAGGAACCGAAAGAAAAAATTAACTAAAAGATTAACTACGGTCGGTTGAGAATATTTTTCGCCTCTCAAACTGGCACAGCAGCAAAACTCGCAGAGCAATTAGGCGAAGAAGCAACAGAGCAAGGTTTTTAGCCTGAAATAGCTGATATCAAAGATGTCAATGTTTCTCATTTCGAAGTAATTTATTTTTAATGTAGGCTGTCAACGAAATTTGTGTCTTCCTTTTGTCAAATACTGGCTAAGGCGATCCCCCATAAAGCTGCCTAAAATGGATGAAAGTTCTACGGGGAAAATAGGAATTAGATTAAGTAAAAATAATGCCCTGGAAACTGATAAACTACACTGTTTTTGGATTGGGTAACACCCAATATGAGCATTACAACATTACCGGCATTAATGTGGATGATCTTTTAAATAAGAATGGTGCGAGAAGAATTTATCAATTGGGTCTTGGAGATGATAACTGTAGTCTTTAAGATGATTTTACTGCATGGAGAAAGGAACTTTGGAGAACCCTCAAGGAATTTAGGGTCAACAATCCTTTAAAAGAGAAAGAACATGAAAGTCATCATCTTCGAAAAGAGTCCAACGATATCAATGTAAAATATTTATCCAATACTGAGCCCATTTACGCTAATTTCAAATTATTTATAAAGAAGGGCAGCGAGGAAGATTATTAATGGAAAGAAGACGACTTAGATTTTAAAACAAAATTGTCATTAAAAGCAGAAATCAGTACTGTCAAAGGTATCCGTTAACTTAGACAAAATTAAAACGATGGTTCGACCATTTAAATATAGTTAGAATTGCCGAATTAACCCGATTATCAAACTGCAGGCAATATAGCACTTTATAGTAAAAATTAGCCGCGAATTATAAAGGACATACTCAACTACTTTAAAATTAAATAGACTGATTTGGACAGAAAAATAGGACTAACTAAAATTAATCTGGATAAAAAACTTAAAATTAATTTTATCCCCAATACCTTAAGAAGTTTGTTAGAGTAGTCCATTGATATACAGGGCAAGCTGAGCAAATCAGTTCTAAAAAAATTAGCCAAATTTTAGTCTAATAATCCCAACTATTTTACTTAAAATTCTTTAAAAACTACGGAGGAATTTAAGCGAATCACAGAAAATGCTGATGAAGGTTAATGGTACAATCTTATTCGAATTATCATATAGCATCAAGTGAAACTAACCTTTTAAGATTTTGTTTAGCTTTCTGATTCAATGGCTCCAAGACTATTTACTATTGCTTCTCATGCTAAAACTCAGAAGAATGTGATCGTTGTTGCTAGTATTGTCAAAAATGGGCTTATTTCAAAATATTTTTTATCTAAGCCTGTATTTTTTAAAGCCTAATTGAGAAAGTCCACCTTTACTGATGCCATGAAATGGAAGAAAGTGATATTTATTGCTGCAGGGACAGGACTAGCTCCATTTCGTGCCTTCCTCCAAGAAAAAGCGTATTACATGATTCAAAAAGAAGATGGAAAAGATTGCAATGTACCTCTTGTCTCCCTTTTCTTTGGTTGCAAACACTAGAATGGTGATTTTATCTATAAGGATGAAATTTTAGGCGGGAAGGATAAAGGAGTTATAGATAAACTTCACCTAGCATTCTCCAGGGATACTTAACAAGTAGTTATTAGTTTATTTAGAAAGTATATGTACAAGATTTACTAAAAAAATAACAAGATGAACTGATAGAATTAGGCCACTGCTAAGAGACTGCCATTTACCTTTGTGGATCACTTCCGATGGGTCATTCAATTATTAGCGTGTTGACTGAATCTTTAGGTGCTGAAAAAGTGAAGGAGATGTAATAAAAAGGTCGAATCATCAAATAACTTTGGTGAAGTAAAGAAATGATCTGATTATACTTATGCAATCCAATCAATATTTAGGTACGTACATAAAAGATAAAAATCATCGACGATGATGCTAATGATGATGATGTTTGGAATGACTGTGACCGTGATTTGAATGGGATTTATAACGAGGTTCCTAGTGGTGGCGATAGACTTAATGATGCGACTGGTGCTTACGAGAGTGTTTAGATTTGTGATGAGATTATTTTTAGCGTGAATCTCTCCTTTTTATATGATGATTTTCCTTAGGCTTCGTCTCCTTGGGAGGTTCGGGCTATCGAGATAATATTTGTTTTGGTCTGACATTTTATTACTTCTTCTTATAAAATTTGCGAACTCTGGAGTCCTTTCTTATAGGCAGAGGTTCCTGGTAAATGGCAGGGCCAGAAGTTGACTCTGGTGCACAAAATTTCTTCCTACGGTCTTCCAAAATTTTCGGGTCTTCCTCTACAATTGAACTAACAATTTGATGACAGCAACATTTTCCTTCTTTTTTTACTTTTTTCTGAGGTTGGCCTTATTCTGAGGCTCCCTCCGTTTACTCAAATACTCTTTTTCTTGAAGTTAATTCCTAATCAGGATCATATTTATTTTCTCTTTTCCCCTGTAGTTTCAATGTCGATTCAACTAAGCATTTTTGATAAAAATCTAAACTTTTTTTGCAATGCTATTTCTGAGTAGAGTTGAGTTAAGTATTATCTTTGATAATCTTTGATTTCTCAGATGTTGCGATTTCTTTTTCCGATAGATCTTTTCCTATAGTGACTTTGCCCTTGTTTTAAGGATGCTAACTTTAAATCCCAGTAATTTTATCTTTGCCTTCAGTTTCCACTTGTTAGGGTTGAGTTATTTTTTTCTTTTTTGGTGGCATGATAAGGAATATACTATTATTAATTTGTTCCTTTTGAATTATTTTTGAAACTAGCTATTTATTAAATTGTACACATATTGACTCTAATGATAAAATTAAAAATATGCTAAATTTACAATAATGCAGTAAACTTTATTAAAACGAAGATTTTAGATTAATTAAGAGATTCACGAATATTTAGAAATACAAATAATTGAGTAATGACTAGCTACTGTGCATAGTTATAGCTTTGAAATAATACTTATTTTTGTCAATTTTAATTATCAAATTACAACTTTTTCTTTTTACTGATCATTTACTTAATGACAAACGCGTTTATAATATTTAAAATATATGCTCACGAAAGGAAAAGTAAAGGAGAAAATCACATAAATATCTCTACAGCGGCATAGCCACGATGAGTTGTTCAGTAATCTTCAGAGCATCCTATCGCCACAGAAGTATCCGAAGATACAGGTAACTAAACTCAGACAATAATTTCAAGGATTAGTCTGTAAATTACGAGAGGTTGTTAGAACAAACCAAGAATAGTTAGATGTATTGAGGTATCAGAGTGATAAATTACAAAAAGAAGGTAATACGCATGCTATTTAGGAGAAGACATGGAAGGCAGTATTCGAAATATTTAATCTCTCAAAGAATACTTCAATTAATTAAGCAAAAAGGTCAAGGCTGAACAAATACGAGGGGAGGGCAAAATTGTAGAACGCGAAAGATGGGAAGTTACTCAACATTACAGTTAAAACCTTGATGAGGAATCACAACTCATAATGAGCGGTAATGCTGCCCGTGAAGCAAAGAATATGGCGAGCGATGTCCTTAGTAATCTCCAAAACCAGAGTAGTCGCCTTTAAACTATTCGTGAGAAGATGGGATCAATGCTGAAAAGCATTAATCTGTCAGGCAACATCGTAAATCTAATAAAAAGGCGTTCCAAGTAAGACAATAAACTGATAATAATGCTAACTCTTGGTCTTGTACTGTAGATATTTGTGTGTGTATACTACATTAAGCCATGGGTTCGAGGAAGTTGATCAACTTTGAGTTATTTTAAATATATTGAATAATGGCAAAAAATATATCTGAGATAATCTTAGTGTGATCATTAATCATAGCCAATGAACTCAATCTCATCGTTATTGTAGTAGAAAAGTCCACAAAGATAAAGCTCATCGTCATCTTTTGCCTAAAATTCGATTGTATAGTTTTACTCAGTCCCCTTTTTACGAAAAACCACTTTGGTCTCGCCAGGTTAGTATTCCACAACAATAACATCTCCTTTTGCATAACTAAAAGCATTCACTGTGTTATTTTTGGCACTGTCTACCGATGACCAAGAACCTAAATAATCAAAACCGTACCACCGTTGGAACTAACTAAATAAGCTCCATGACCAAGTGAAGAGTAGTTAAAAGTGTAATTACTGGCAGAAATTAAATTTTTATAACAAACACCTACTGCCAGCCAGTTACTACTACTCTCCACAATGCGGAAGGCCACTTTACAGGGGCGATTTCCTTTTTATTGTAGGGAAGGCTATAACAGTCCGAAGTGATAGTTATAACCTTCTCCTGACTTGATAAGCGTGTCACTGACTACTGTTATGCCGGTATGCTTAAATTAGCTACTAAACTTAAACTAGATTTTAGAGTCGAATATTGAAGGGTTGTCAGCTGTCTTTTGCAATATTTTCATGAAATTTTAAATTTATGTTTTAATTTTGGTGGACTTGGCCTTCAGATCCTTCTCGACCTTAGTCTGTATACTTTATACAGCTTTCTCAATTTCTCCTCCACTGATTTCAGTCTCCTCTTCTTCAGTTTCCATCGGCACACCTGCCAGCAATTTTTGCATAAGCTCAACGAATATGCTATACTCTATCTCTTTATTTCTGATTTCTTATAGTGCTGAAAGGAGTTGATCATTTTTGCCTGTTTTAAGTTCTATCTGATCGAGAACCTTGATGAAAATGGCATTAATGCTGCTGCGCATACTGGCGAGAGAGGTGTTGACATATTTTTCAAATTCATCAAAGGTCAGCAACAATTTAGATTTGGTTTCGTTGACTGATCCCTTTACTTTTTCAACATCAATAGCCATGGGAGTGAGCTGCTGCAGATATTTTTTTGAGTTGTTAATGATCATTTTAAGTGGTTTTATCTTATGATTGCGATGCTACTCGTCGTAGCAGATTCCACATATTATGCTTTTTTGTATACATTGAGGCTCGAGGCATACTAAGTTGAGGACCTCACCTACGTGGCATTCGCCCTTCGTACATTCGGGGTAACGAAATTGTTCGCCAGACATAAGATACTTTGAAAGAACTAAACTAATATTATCTTTTTTATTATCAAAAATGTTAGAGTGACTAAATAACATAGCAGCACAATCTTTTATATTGGTTATTTACGATAGCAAAATTTATAGTTTTTAAGCAAAAGAACAAATTGATAACTTATCGAAGTCATCATATCATCACTATTTAAAAGAATTAGATAGCATAGCAAGGATATTTCTTTTTACTGACATAATAATAATGTCTATTGTGCATGAGTAAGTCGACATTGATCAACTAATTAACAACCTGCAGGACAGACAATGTATGATTGCTCATATTTAGGGGCTAACAAGAAAATTCAATAGAGGTAGATCCGAGCTGTATGCATGAAGGCTAGATAAATATTTCTGGCTCAGCCAATGATGTTGTAATTGGAAGCCCCCCTTAAGGTATGTGGTAAGACTATTAACATTTAGGCGATATTCATGGTCAATTTGCGGATTTATTGAAAGTGTTCTAGTTCGGTGGATGCCCTGGAGATAGTAACTATCTATTTATCGGCGATTATGTTGATCGAGGTAAAAACTCCATCGAATGCATTGTCCTCTTGCTTGCATATAAGCTAAAGTTTCCTTAAAATTTCTTTCTACTCCGTGGAAATCACTAAAACTCAAGCATCAATCGCATATATGGTTTTTATGACGAATGTATTTGAATTTTAAAATAGGTAAGAGACGTTATAATATCAAAATATGGAAGTACTTCGTAGACGTATTCAATGTCTTGCCAGTATGCGCTATCGTTGATTAAAAGATTATATGTATGCATGGAGGTCTTAGTCCTAACTTAAATAGTTTTTAGGATATCGCTAACATTCCTAGACCAATTTAAGTGCCTGAGGAGGGGCTACTATGCGATATCCTCTGGTCAGATCCAAATCCTTAGATATCACGATGGGAAATAAGCGAACGTGGAATCAGCTATACCTTCGGCAGATAGGCTTTATAGTCCTTTTTAAATAAGTTCAATATCGATTTGGTGTGCCGTGCTCATCAAGTTGTTGAATAGGGATATGAGTTCAATTGGTAGCGTCGATTGGTAACAATATTCACTGCTCCAAATTACTGTGGTTAGTTTTAAAACAACGGTGCTTTCATGAACATTGATTAAAATTTAGTTTGTTCTTTCCAAATTCTGAAAGCTAACAAAAAAGGAAAATGATTGTCTACCCTATTTACTTACGATAAAGTAATAAATTTATGATCCAATATAATATTTAACAATTTACAGGTTATAGCATTTCGATTGATGGAGGACGACACCAATTTAAAATAATAAAATAAGACATCTTGTCCCTCAATAATTTCTACTACTCTAACTCATGATTATTAATAATTAGGAAGTAAAGAGATGTCTGAATATTAAAACTTAGATTATCAGAATTAATACAACTAATTTTTCAAATCGGTAGAGAGAACTCAACTAAAGGATATTATTAAGAAACTGCATGAACATTAAATCGTATACAACTAAAACTATCTTTATTAAAAGGATCCAGAAATATCTTTGGAAATAAAATCAGAATGTCTTAGCTTTATTACACTGAGGGCCAATGTTACCATTGGACCTTTCTCTACATCTTTCCTGATCAAATATGATTTCTAAGAGGACCATATAAAATAAAATCACTCGAAAAAACAGGAATAATCATCAGCAATTGGCAAAGGTAGTTTTGGATAAGTTTTTCTCTCCTATACAAGACCAAACTCAGTTATTAAGTGCATCAAAATCAAATCAGAGGAACTTAGGCTTTCCAAAAATGACGAAAATAGAATTATAAAAATATGTCAGTAAATGTAAAACTTTTAAAAGTTTCGGCAAGGGGCAGATTAAAACGAGGAGTTTAGACAAAGAAAGGTTAAATATGAGGCAAATTAAGTAGAGTTTAAATAGTGGCAAGCCCATATATTATCCTTTTTACAAGGTAAACTTCTACTGAATATCAAATAAGTTTTTTTCCTGAAAATTGCATCCGCGCTGGGAATTGCTCCAAAAATTCACAAAATATGTGATTCTTTCGATTTCTTGATATCCAGCACTTGCTTTTCGTTCTAAATGTAAATTTGTCACAGCAATGGCCAGAGGCTAACAGGAGGAATGGTATAATCTCTTAAAAGAAAGTTGTTTCTTCTGCACTCTTTACAAATAGTGCATAGGGATATTAAAGGATAAAATATTTTGATCAACTCTGGCGGAGAACCTTTCTATATTGATTTTGGAGGATGTGATCTTTTAAAAAATAAACAGAATACCACTGACAAATTTTATTCCACAGTACTTACTTGGGGTTTTTGTCATCCAGATCTGCAGAAAGCTTATTATAGTGGATAAGCCTGCTGGGGCAATTTATATTTCTATGACATGCATACACTGGACAAATTGTTGAACTCCCCTAAAAACAAGCAATCTTTAAGAATGGACCAATATTAAGAATAAGCATAATAGATAAACGGAAATCCATTTTAAAATTAATTGATGGGTGTATCGGATGAGTTAAGAAAGGCAAAGAAATATATCTATGCTTACTTATTAACAAGAAATATTGTCTACCTCTAATCATAAGCCAAGCAAGAGTAAATACAAGATCTTCTACAAAAATACTTATCCATTGCCAGCAAAGATAAGACTTTTATGAAAAACATCAGCATCATCTATCATTGCAGCAACAACTGGTCCAAAGCTGCCTTATAAAAATAATTTGATCTGAAGGGTCTCTGCATTGATAATCTATCGTATATGTAATCGCTAAGATAACAGATTTAAAATTAATGCACCTTATTAGTTGACTTAAAAGAGAAAACCACCAAACTTAGGAAACTTTAATATTTTCAGAAACTAACACGTGTTAAAATGGCCGACATCTGGAGCAATATCGAGTTTGATAGCCTACCACTTATGAGACTCTCTGGCTAAAATTTTCGTAAGTGTAGCATAGAAACAGTAACAAAAGCTTTAAGTGGAGGCTGGAGCCCAAATAACAATATTGTTGATAAGATGTCATCCATCATTCACTTCATTAACTTTAAAACCAAAAGATATGGAGTCAAATTTCATCAAAAAATATAAATCTTTAAGCTTATCGCTAAGTATTTAGGTTAGCCATTTGTGTAAGAAAGTGATTCGCCTGTAGAAGTAGTTAGGAAAGGAATACGCTTTCTTATCGACTACTTTGAAAAGCACTTCAAAATAACCTAGAGTTACTTGGCTACACTTTACCTCACTTTATTATCAAATTGTGTGATATTATAAGCTCATAAGAGGGATGATTGGAAGCGTTGGTATGACAAACTTCTTGCTGACAGTTCAAGTTATAATTTTAGACTGGCTAACTCAATGAAATTTATCTCTATCTATTATTGTCAATATTGCCGCCCTTTTGAGAAAAATTCTTTGGGTATTACTGACCTTCGAGAAATCATAATTAATAAACTAAAAAAATAATTAAGTTATTAAAAAGAAACATTCGCTATTACTACCATAGAAAATTTCTTAGTTTCTCTGTTTACATTAGTGTGTAAATCAGATAGCGTTGCGTAAGAATATGATTAACTTTGTGTGAGGTTGCGGAGTTTTCCTTTTCTTGACATAGTCGCCTTGGAATAATGCACTAAAGTCGTAATATCATTTAAAATGATGGTGTGCTATACGGGCTAGAAGAAAAGTTAATTTATGATCATATACTGCTAAGACAATAGTTAGATGCAATATAATGATCACATCTTCATTGTTCTTGACGTTGAACTTTACAGAAATGATCATAAAAGTTTGAGGAATTAACTCAATAATATCGACCGCATTATCGATTGCGAGTATATTAGTGACCGTCTTCTATTGTTGGTCCGCCTCAAACTCAGTTTCTATAATAATGATGCTGAGAGAACAAGTAAATATTTGATTTTGGCAAGAAGTCAACTGGCAAGTATCTATAATTACAACAATTATATCCTACTCCTCTACCTTAAAAGTATCTTCATCAATAAAAGCAGAAAATAATAGATGGTAAACAAAAAGATAAATCCAATTGGGTAGCATTTAGATACATTTATCGCCTTGAACCTAGCCTAAATCAAATAATTCCTCATTAAAGCCAACTAAATTTAAGCAAATCATGAAGATTTTGAGACTATTATCAGGAATTTTGATGCAATCAATTTGATCTTTTTATAATTTGTTGGAGATTATTGCGAAAATAGAATCAGCAAAAACCCTCGAAAAGAGTTTAACTATGAGAAGATTTTTCACGATATTCGATTTTTCAAGGATTTTGCTGAATCCAGTGGAAATGAGCCTCATGGCAAATTTTCTCTCATGTTTAGAATTGAATAATTATCAAAGCGCCCCTTGGAAGGACTTATAAGTATTACAAAGTTCTTTTCAATTTAAATGACTGTGGGAACAGAAGCTTAAAAATAATTTATTGATAGATAATACTTATACAAAATTAAAAAATACTAGTTGGATATGTCTAATAACCATACTCTTCTGAGAACGCTTTACTGCATCAATACTAGGATATGGACTCTCATGATATTTGATAAATTGACATGTAATAAACCTGATATGGGTGGGTGCATGAAGTTTATGCAACAGTATCTTGATTTGACTGATTTCTCTGAACACAAATCAAATGAATATCTATTCAATGTTATGAAAGATACGTGCATTGATTATTTTTATCGGCAGGATCAAAATAATAATGTTATCTTATTTTAAAGGATCAGGCTTAATTTCATAAAGTTAATCAAAATTATTATAGCGAACGCAGACAAATTCAGGGATAATATATTATCGAATTTGACTATGTTTATGCCCATATATGCTTATGCCCTTAAACTCAAAATAAATTCGTAACAAGGGTGTTTGATGATAACATAGTAGTAATAATTCATGTTATAAATGAAAATAAAAAATATTCTGTTGCGTTAATAAAATAAAGTAAAGGAGATCTACTCTTTTTACCTCTCTATTTTCAAGTAAGTAAATATAATTCATTAGTATTATCGACTGCAGCAAGTAGACACAAATGATGCCCAACCTTTCTAGAGAGAAAAACGAAAGATGAAGTACTTGATCGGCCGTTATTCAAACGATAGATAAATAGTGGTGAATATGATGAAAAGATATATACCAACGTTCAAATAAAATCAGTTAGACAGAAAGCTGTGCAAATAAAATACAACCATGCCAAAGGCAATCGAAAACATAGTGCTTGAATTTATACATAAAAATGGTAATTGATTATAAAAAATGATACTGCTCTAATCATTGGATCTTTGATTTTATATTGCTTTGCTATTAGTTATATCATAGCTCTTGCTCAAGAAAAAGTGTTATAATATATATAATCATTAACATCCGATGTTTAGTAATTGGTGGCCATGGGCTTAAAAATCAACTCCTGATCCATAGCGCACATACCTAAGGGTATAGTTTCTGACTGCCGAATAGAAGGCTAATAAAAAGAATAAAGTCGAATAACTTGAGAAATAATTTAAAAACGATAAGGATGTCGTCATCCCCTATGAAGAATCCTTCAGCGTACTCTTTTTATTAAGTCAGGCATCTTTTAGATTTATCCTCAATACTACCTAAATTTCAGATGTTGTCGAACCAATTAAGTTCAAAATATTGCTCAAGGAGTTAAGTTGCCATTTGGAAGTAACTAAAAACTAGGACCTTTAATAATTTATGACAGCATACGTGAAGGAAATACATATGTTTTTGCTGGATAATTAAATGATTGGCAGAAACGATGTGGTACCACTTTACAGTGAGTATGATACCAGTGTTTATGTTCCAAGTCAAGTTCTGGAAATCATATATTAGCCCAAAAGCTTATGGGAAAGGATCAAAAACAGAGGTAAAAAAATAATATGTGGAATTCCAAAGGCATTCTTGGGTCTATTGGGCAAATTTGTGGGGATAATTCTAGGTTATTTTGGAGTAGGTAACAGTGTAAAAACATTGATGTGGAAGATGTTGCCAACCACGACGATAATGCAGTGGGTAATATCTGTTTTATCTTTGTTTTTCCCCTTCCTAGGCCCCCTTCTCTCAATTGCAACCAAAGCCATCATCTGAAATGATTTTAACTATATTGATGTAAAATAAAGAATCATTGTTTAGAATCTAGGGTTTGTGCAATAGGGTTGTCATACGTGTAACGTTTACCAAATTTATTGTAGTAGTGTTCTGTCTTATTACGCTCTTAAAGATAGAGGTAATAATCTGAAAAAAAGTGGTCATGATATTGCGGCCCTACCATCTAAGTCTGTATTTTCCTTTTCACATCCTTATTTGGATCATAGAAAGTTGTCTTATACTGTCTTAATTAGTTGTAGTAGTTTTTATCGTAAAAATATTTGGAAGAGAGATGAGCTCCTTGAGTAGTAGGGTTGCGAAAATCTTAAAGCACTTTTTGAAAGCCAGTTTTTGTTTTATGGGGAATGTCTTCCTCGATTGCATTGTACGTGTCAATCTATAGCAATTTAACTTTGTCATTTATGTAATCCATTGCCTTCTGCAAATTACTTTTTTTACGATAGGTTGGGAAATTTAAAGGTTCAAATGGAGAAAAAGCCCGCATCAGTTATTTGTAAGAAAGGCATTGAGTATCTCTGCCACGAATCTTACGGCCCACTGCTTCAAACTCATCCTTCGAGAATTACACACCATATTGTTGAATAAAACTAACCAGTACAGGTAAAGTCACCATTCCCCGATGATCTCTATCAATTTAAGATATGACATTATTAAACTGAAAACCATATTGCTTTACGAATTGCTCTCGTAGTTGCTCAATTGCACGGTAATACTCTATTTATTTTTAGAATAGTTTGGCCACTTATCGTTCGCTGCTATTGCGGAGCACTTAATCAGCAGGAAGAAGTCTACTTCCTACACCTGAGCTTTGTAGATTATTAATGTATTCTGGGTGCCCATTGGTGATATATAGGATAAATCTAAATTTTTTAGGAGATACTGTTCTCGAGTCAGATGCTGCTAATTACTCCCAGCCACCCAGATGAGATACTGGCATTATCTCTAATTGGAAGCAATACGGTGTACCCCTAAAAAATTGATTATGTCTTGAGACTATATGTGGTCGTTGAGACGGCGATCGATCTGTTTAAAAACTTCCTGTTAATTGAAATAGCCAGATTGAATTAGCTTTGCACGTTAATCTTCTAACTAAGTTGAGTGGAATATACTTCTAGCTGCGAGTAGGCTAGTCCCTTGAGTATGTTGATAGCTTCCAGATTCATTTTGGAATGGTCCTTCATTTAAATACGTAACGAAGTAAATTTAATATTTCAGCATACTATCTATTAGTCTGCATACAAATCAAATAATTTATCAAGAAGAAAAGATTTTATATTCTCTTTTACATTATTGACACTTAAAAAATGTTTCAGTCTGTTGTGTCTTGAATGACTGGAAAAATATCAAAAGCCCTTTGTATTCTCGGCTGTGCTTTCCAAATCCTAATAGGTATACCCTTCAAAGTAGTCTTGCATTGAACCTTTCTTCAGCATTTCCTTGTTTTTGTTTAGAAGACGGCAGTAGTTAGTGTCATTTTCAGTGGGCCTGTACCTCACTTCTGCGTGATTATAGAATCGCTTCATCGGAGATTCTAATTTGCCATTCATTAAGTCACTCCATGGAAAATTTCTCAGCCAAGGATGATATTTTATTTCATCAATGCCTGCCCATCCCAGTCTTTCCACTGGTTTTCTTTGCAGTAGTTTATTGGCAAAGTCAGCCGCCTCAATACTCCAGCCTTCTGGTATTTATCTCTTCGGAATAATAACTTGTTTTTCCTTGATTTTTTGTTTGATTTATTGTCTGGACTTGCCTAAATAAGGACGCTTTCCCATCATTATCTAGTATATTATAACCCCGAGGGCATAATAGTCCACTTCATATCGATGACAGTGATGAAACATTACCTCGGGGGCCATATAGCCAGGAGTACCAGAAGTGTCCTCATCATTGTTAGGGCGTAAATGCTTAGCAATACCAAGGTCAGTTACGTAGGCGTATCCTGAATGGCTATATATTATACCTTGCTTGTCAAAGACAATGTTTTCAGGTTTTATGTCACGGTGAATTATCATACGTGAATGGAGGTAGTCCAATGCCATCAGAATAGAAGCAATCATGAATTTTGTTTCCCCCTATGTAAAGACAGTCATTTTAGAAAGATGATAGCGTAAGTCTCCGCCTTCCATTAGTCCCATTACTATGAAGAGGCTTTCCTCGTCTTGGAAAGCGTAAACCATACTGACAATGAATTTGTGCCTAAGATTAGCTAATAATTCGCGCTCATTGACAATGGATTCAATACTGCGCTTGGTGATAATACTAAATCTGGTAGATTGTACATTGCCTTGGACATTTATTTCATGGCATACAGACGACCAGTTGCAAGATGCTCCACTTTCCACACCTTGCCAAATCCACCCTTTCCGATCATATTCAAATACTTATATGCGCGCTTGCTAAGAAACAGATTTTAAAGACTGATCTTTTATTACTGTTTTTTTTTCTTCATCTTTTAGAGGCTTTTGCTCTCTATTTAATGTTTTCCATTGGTTTTGTACTTCTGTAAAGATTTTAATTCCTTTTCAGACACCCGACCTGAGAGTGGATCAGCGTAATCAGGGCCGGCAGATGGTGCCCCATAGACAGAATGTCTGCGAACTGAGGATGCAAATCCATCGGATTGAAGAAGATGATGTTTTGGAGGTGGTTTGCTATTAGCTTCTGGTTTGAAGGAGAGTGTATCTGACTTCTTTTGTCTATCATTGACCTTGATAATCATTTTGTTTAAAGAATTACGAACAATAACAGTTTATATTCAACGTAGATAATAAATCAAAAAACTTCAACCGAAATTCCCACCATCCAAATTTAATTTAGGAAAGTATTTTTTTTCATTCAGAGCATTATCTAAACTATTCATTTTAAACTTATGAGCTGATTCTTATGCTCTTTTAGTGGAATATTTAAATGACTGAAAAGCTTTACAGTGATAGTTCGGTCACTATTTACAAGGAGTTGATCGTCATCAGCAAGTACTACTTTCCTCTAGCCACATCAAGGACTATCCTTTTCTCAGAAATGGAGAGGGCGACTCTTATCAGTTCAGAAGGTGTGCATCACAGGTGGGGACTATGTGGCCAATATCTCAATAATTGGTTTAATCTCGACTCTGATCGTAAAAAGAAGAAAAAATTCATATAAATTATCATCAAGGGCCGTAAGATTCGCCCCTCTATTACTCCCGATGATCCTGATCAAGTTTTTAAAATTATATGGGAGAACTGTACTCCCGAGGGACAGAAGTATCTTGAAGAGAAGTCCGAAAAAATGAGTAAATAACCAGAGGAAATCCAGCAGGAGGCTATGAATCATGAAAAGGAAGAGAGATCAGAAAATTAATTAGGAAAAGACAAAAACATTAAGGTGGAAACTTTGGAGTGATTGCATGATTGTGGCAAATATAATAAAATCTAATTTAAGTTAGATACTGAGTCAAACAATATCAAAATCGAAATATGTATCGGGATATGATTCGTTTGCAAACTCGTAGTGCCACCACTCTTTATCATACTCCATAAAACCGTTTTCACGCATGACTTTTCTAAGAATTTGACGATTAGCACTAGCCTCTTTTCTTATCATAGGAGTATCCAAATGAGACATCTAATCAAAGAAATCAAAATGTGTTCCCATGAATTCAGTTCCATCGCTTAGGTAAAGAATACTACGATCACAGTTTTCAAAGGTTATCTTTTTTGCAATCATATCTTCGCAGGGTATTAATTTGAGTTATTTTTTAATTATGCTGACATCAACAGCAGATCCTCTACTATGAGGACATTATTATGATAAGTAGTCGAGAGGAATCAAGGTTTCCTTCTCAAGAGAAGGGAAGTAATATGGTTTTGTGCTGATCGCAGATATATCCTTGGCCCACGCGCAATAATCGTCAACAGCCTTCTGTGGTCTGTAGGCATCATAAACTACTAAATTGTATCCGAGTTGACTGACATCTTTTTGAATTTGTGCAAGGGCTTAAGCCACCCGTGTGGAAGCTATGACAGTTTTGCGATTATACCCACGTAGTACCCTGCCTGTAAAGTTATAGATTGTAGCATATCTAGGGCTAATCAAAACCTCAGGTAGTTAGATTTGCAAATCAACAAAATTTTAATGTAGACCAATGCGTTGATCTTCTTTTTCCATAATGATTTGAATATTTATATTATGAAAATATAGAGATTTGAATAGATTGTAGTTTAACTTAATATTTTTTGATTTGCGCAGCAGCCATATAGATTATCACAATTTAAATTTAAATTTAAATATTTATGAGGTAAACTAAAAGCGGAAGTTATTATTTTATTAGTGGGCTATCTATCCCACACAGTCATATTCAAAAAGCTTCAAAGAACCAATTTTGTTATATTTCTACTTATATCCATAAACGTTCATAATACTCATGAAATTAATTGATAATACATTTATTTTGATTCAATTTTATATGCCATATGATAATATTAAAAACGGTTAACTTTGCAAAGAAGATAATTATTCACAGCAATATTGTTGATATTTATCGCATCATCTACATTTTTATATATTTCATCAAAGCGTCATATGTTTGATTGTTTCTAGAAAATTATATAAATTTTAATTTTGGTTATCCTTGAATAACTTATAATTGTCAATGTTGAATCCCCAAATCAAACTCATTTCTACACTAACAAAATCAGCAGTCTCATTCGTCATACGACCTACTACTCTCGCCCGCAAGACTCTGTTAAGTCGCCAAAATCCTCGTTTTTATTTCAGTGACTAATCAAAAGGAGAGAAGATGGAATTCAAAGCTGAGACCAAGCGACTCCTCGACATAGTTGCAAAATCGCTTTATACAGATTCTGAGGTATTCATAAGAGAGTTACTATCAAATGCTTCTGATGCTCTTTAGAAGCATCGATTCAAAGAGCAGTCAAGTGCTGATTTGATGATTAACGTATAAATTTTTCCCTCAAAAGGACAGTTGATCATTGAGGACAACGGAATTGGAATGACCCGACAAAATCTTATTGATAATCTTGGTACTATTGCAAAGAGTGGATCCAAAGAGTTTGTGCAGTCTCTCAATGAGACTGGCAGCAGTGACATTAAGGATAATATCATTGGACAATTCGGTGTGGGATTCTACTCTTCCTTCATTGTTTCGGACTTAGTAGAGGTCATCTCTCGATAAGAGGGACAGCCAGCTCATAAGTGGTCTTCAGACGGATCTGGTACTTTCGAAATCTCAGAGGCACCTGATGAAACGTTAGTTCGAGGCACTCGTGTGATTATGCACATCAAGAATGAACACAAAAAGTTTTTGGAGAAAACTTAAGTGCAACAGATAGTGCAAAAGTATAGTAATTTTATTAACTTCCCTATTGCCATCAATGGGGAGGCTGTTAATTTGGTTAAACCCCTTTGGACAAGGCCTAAAAATGAACTCAGCGACGATGATTACAGGAAATTCTTTGAGTTCCTGACCACCAGCGGTGAGAAATATCAATATAAATTGCACTTTTCCTCAGACGTACCTCTAAATCTGAAGACTGTTCTATTTATACCTCAAAATCACAGCTAAAAATATGGCATATCACAATAAAAGGGATAGGTGAGTCTGTACTCAAAGCGCATCTTGATTCGCAAAGACTGTAAAGATGTATTATTACCACACTTCCTTCGTTTTGTAAAAGGAGTTGTTGATTGTTAAGATATTCCCTTAAACATCTCCCGTGAGACTTATCAGGATAGTGCTCTTATGGCCAAGCTTCGCAACTTCCTCTCCAAGAAAGTCCTCAAGTTATTAAAGGACTAGGCTGAGAAACGCCCCGAAGAGTATCAAAAGTGGTATAAGAACTTTAATACCTTTATTAAAGAAGGCAGTTTAGACCAATAGTTCAAAAAAGACGTAGTGGACCTGAATCGATACGAAATCAACACTGAGGAGGGCTACTTCAGCTTGAAGGACTATGTTGCCAAGAAAAAGAGTACCCAGGATGTTATCTTCTTTTCCACTGCACCAAGCAGAACACAAGCAAAAGATAATCCATACATTTTCCCTCTCACTAAAGCTGGTGTACCTGTTATCATTGCTAATACTCATATAGAAGAAATCATTTTTCACGAAATGGATACCTATTAGGGACTTAAATTTGCTAACGTTGAAACTGCCTCGGCAGATGTTGAGCGCGTTCTTAAGGGACTTAAAGAGCAGGAACCTAATAAACCAGAGGAAATTCATGATTTGAATTTGCCTGAAGATGATATAACCTCCTTCTCCCTGTGGATTAAGAATGAGTTGCAACCTTATGTGGATAAGGTAGTTGTATCCACTAAACCCATGCTTGGACCTGCCTTAGTAATTAGTCCCATCTCCAGTGCTATGCGTCAGATGGCTTTCATGCGCTCCATCATGGAAGAGCAGGCTAAGGTACTTTTATCATCATTTAGGAAGGCAAACCACGCTCATAGTTGCGCAATATTACCTTTGAGTTTGATAGACACAACGAGCTCATTGTTAAACTCAATGATTTTCGTAAGACTTCGGAAGACAATGCGAGCTTGATCATCCGCCAAATTTTTGATAACGCCTGCATCGAGTCGGGCCTGTAAAATGATGCCAAAAGTATGGTTCAGCGTATAAACAAACTCATGACCAAGATAATTGAGAGTAAATCATAAAAGTTAGCATGATAGATTGTAGTATTATCATTAAAGAATTAATACAGAACATTAACTAATGGTTTTGAATAACTTACTTATAGATTTTTTCTATGATAATTGGCATACAGATCATTTTGTTTTCTATCTCTCTAATTGTTCCTCCTTCAGTTTCTTTTGCTGGTAGTTAAGCATAGCAATACCTCCGCTCGTGCGGGTCAAGTTTGGCAGTTGTCCATCGAAGATTACTTTCTCCTCTTTAGTTTGTTATTGCTCCTAGCGCATGGTAATCAGATTTTCATGCGTACCGAAAATATCAGGTCTTTTGGTAGAAAGGCCTTACAAATTACGGCGGATATCGACATCGTCTCCTTGGTTGTTTTCAGCTGCAGAGGTCTTCTTCTTTTGTCCAAGACAGGTCTTAAGATGCCGATTCATTTCTGAAGCCAAGATGTTTTGTCTGCAGGCATGACACTGCTGGAGTATTTCTCTCTTTTTAGGCTCTGAGATAATACGTTCTTCCATGGTTTTCGGTTGCGGAGCGTGTTGCTGTATCTTTTGCAACAACTCTCCTCCAGATAAGTTGCGATTCTGGTCATAGTCGAAGCTAATGGTCTCGACCAGCTCAAAGTCATTCCAGTCAATGTTGATATCCTTTGCCTGCTTCGCTTGCTGTTCTTTCTTGCCTCTAGCTTGCTGCTGTTTGGTATTATGATAATCGAAGACTGTTTTGCATCGACTGAGAATGGCCTCTTTGTCCTTCAGATACAACTGCAAGCAATCCATTTCTTCACTACTCATTTCCAGAATGCTGGTATATCCGTTAACCAAACAGTTGAAATATTCATTGTTCTTTGATGTAGAACGTAAAAATTAGAACTGTGGGTTATTTTTCTCTCTTTCGCTCAGTGCTACCAAAAAATTTCTGCCGTTCTTCGCCGCATATTGTGCGGTATGCTGAATGATGGCCTGCTCTCCCTCCGATAGTTTTTAAGGTAATTCTGCAATGTATTTTGGTGGATCTGGCTCTTTTAGCTCTGTAAAGATTTGCTCTAGAAAGATATTCTGCTTTGGCTCATCCTACAGAATTCTTTTAGCTTCAGCTTCTGCCTCAACAATTTGTATCTTAACCTCCTCGTCTTGTGGCTCGTCTATTTGTTTATCCTCCTCTTTTATTCCCTGAAGCAGTTTTTTACTCACCTCTGCCACGTGATGATCGTAGTATGCGCGGTAAGGACTCTCGGGTTTGAGAAAAGCAAACTCTTGCTTGTGCTGCTAACGCTGCATGAGAATCTTTTCGAATTCTGAACCGTTGTGGGCCACATGCTCGGCAGTTTTTTAAAGTAACTCTGAGTCAACCAAAGGGTACTCTTGATCTCGCCTGGTGGGATGATTAAACCAATCATGATTCTATTATAAAACTCAAAGTTTGGAAAAGATCAATTGTTTGAATAAAAGGATAAAAATGACTGATCTTTAACCTAGATTTAGCATTTAGTGCTAACTTTTGTCTTTATGCTTATGTTGATAAGTAGCTTAAATTTTATAATATATCTTTGATGCTTCGCTCAACCTCCCTCCTCAAGAGTTTCTTCTCCCGTAACCGCCGCATGATTGCTGGTAACTGGAAATCAAACTTCACCTTAGCTGAGGCCACTAATTTCGTAAAAAATACAATTAACACTCTCAAGTTTGAGAAGACCAATGTTGGTATTTCCTTAATCATTCAGATGTTATCATCGCACCAATTAATATCCATATTCCCGCCATTCTTGCTCTAAATCCTGGCAATCATCTCAACTATCGAGTGGCTGCGCAGAATTCCTCCAACTACGGACTAGGTGCATACACTGGATAAGTTAGCGCCAAGCATCTCAAGGATATTGGTCTTGAATGGGTTATCCTGGGTCACTCAGAACGCAGAACGCTTTTTGGTGAAAAGGATGATTTAATTATCTCTAAAACAAAATTAGCCATCGAGAGTGGCCTTAAAGTGATTTACTGTTTTGGATAAACTTTGGAGGGTAAATTAAATCTTATGCAGAACGAAAGGCCAACAAAACTTGGGATGTACTTAATGCGCAACTGACTCCTCTAATCAAAGCTTTTGATGGAAAGTTACCAATTTGGCAATAAGGAATCGTGCTTGCTTATGAACCCGTGTGGGCCATAGGTACAGGTATCAGTTCAAGCCCAGAACAGACCAAAGAAGTGTTCGATTGGCTCAGAACCCGTCTCAGCAAGGATATCTCACACTCGGATAAAGTTCGAATCCTTTATGGAGGTAGTGCTAACGGTAAAAACGCTGCAGACTATCTTAAAATTCACTCTGTTGATGGATTACTGATTGGAGGAGCCTCATTAAAACCTTAATTTGCAGACATGGTGAAGGTGGGTGACCTAGCTCAATGATCTCAACAACAGAACCTCTTTGTATAAAATAGTATGACATGTCAAATCCCAGACTTTCTGGGTATGCGATCATTATTTAAATCCCTGCTTTTTGTTGTTGATGCTCCCAGCCGTCGAGTGTATCTTTTTGAAATCTTTTAGCTCACGTTCGGTTATTGCCCTGATGTCCTTAGCATTGAAAAGTATGCAAAGCCGCAACTAGAGTTCAACTTCAGATTTAGTGCTCTTGAACGTGTCCTCTCGAATTTTAGAAACATCGAGGTCATAGTTGAGTACACCAGATATCAGTTGTTAGGAGTGTTTTTCAGACCAGTAGAAACCTTTTTTGGTGTTGAAGTAAGCGTGGTTCAAGGAATTATCCTTGTTGCAGATGTCAGGACCTGAAAGAGCACCACGCATGAACTCAGCATAGCTTCGGTAATCAATTGGCGCATTTTTACTCATTCTTAATTATAGATATAAATATGTATCATAGACAAGTCATAGAAAGATATTAAGATAATAGTAGTTCGACCTCTCAATATAAAAACTTCGATATTGCTGAAAATATCATTTCTTTTGTTGCCAATCAATAAGAATGAAAGTACTTATTATCTATTTGTTCCACTCAAGAAGAAGAACGATAATTCTCTTAATTTGACAAATTAAAACAAATCCTATTAGATTTGTTCTTGTGTTTAATATTTAATATAGTAACGTTAGAATGTAATTCAAAAGAAACTTTTCCTCAAATATACAAAATTTGCCAATCCGCAAAACTATGGTCATGCAGCCTCCACTCAGCAATACCAGCTCCATTTCCTCGTCCAGAAATACTCAGCAGAGCACATAGGAGTATTTTTATAACAAAGAAAACATTAAGAGTCATAAGGAGATTACTGATGCAGCAATACTAAGCTCAGCGCGCAGCAAGGGGGATAAATCAAGGATGAGTCCTATCCTCACCTTTGAGAAAGTTAAAAAAAACAATCTTGCCATCCAAGAGGCAGTCAGTCGCAAAAATTTACTTGTTGCAGATAATAGTAGAAGCAATTTATTGAAAAATCCTCAGATCAATGAGCAAAGCCTCAACTGCAGCTCAAATCTAAAAAGTTCAAACAGCTACAGTAATATGCTGCAGAGTGGACACAAAAACGGAGTTAGACTAGGGTCTATGGTCTTCAGTGGAAGTCTTGCAAAAAGATAGGCTTCTCAAACTAGATATAATCCTAGTTAATCCAAATAGAGTAAATCAATTGATAGAACTTGCAGTTTAAAACCAGAGAAAAAAGAAATTCATTAAGTAGAGTGCATGAACAACGATAGTCGTCCGGTAAATCATCATTGATTTAGGCTAAGTACAAGGTTATTAAAATGGATCAAGATGGCTAAATTCTTCACTATTGTTTTAACTGCGCTATTCCATTGATAAATCAAGGCTTTGCCGTGCAGGAGTTAAACTAAGATGATTTGATTCAGCTCAACACTCAACGCTTGAATAACATTTCTAACAGTTTTTCACAAAAACAGAAGGGTTCCACATGCAGACAACCTTTGATCAACAATAGGGTAAAAACTGGCGAATAGGTCAAGTGTAAGATTATAATGAAGTTGAATAGATTAAAGGCGGAGAGAGAATAATTCAGTAAGGCAATTTAAAGTCAATTAGAAAGCATTGATTTCTTTTACAATTCACTAGCTACTTATATCGAACAGAGGCGGATGACTGATCGACAAGAAGTCATGCGTATGAGAAGTCTTGTAAAATTATAACTATTTAGAGAAAGGCCGAGCCATAAAACTACGAGAGTCAATTAAGCAGCGCTCTTGGAACTGTTGATTATATGATCAAGAATCTTCATGGAATTAACCATGACTACCTCTCGGAAGTGGAACGTATCATTCAATCTAATGTCTCATATCCCAAATTGCCTGAAGCCAAGTCAGGATTTCAGACCAAAATTGATTAGTTTGTTAGCTATTTCTAGCGCAGCTTAAGAATCAGCTTTGAGGAAGAAAACAGTATGTAAAGCAGAAGAATTGTACAAACTTAATAATCCTTCACCAGAAATCAACCTATGCGTTACAGTTTCGAAGAAGCACTTGATCAATCTCGCAAAAATAGGACTTTCGCTCACCGCAATGATTTTTCAGAGATGAACCCTCTACAGTAGTAGAACTAATCTGAGTTGGAAGAGAGTTGCGTGTTAGGCGACCGTCGTTAAAATGCATTTCGCAATCTATTTCCTTCTGAATCCGAGTCTTTATCATCCTCTGAAAAGGAAGGCAAACTGTCTCCAGTATTTAAGTAATTTTGATTGATATTTTATATAATTATATCATGTTCATTAAGGAATCTTCCTATGAGGAATCGCCTATCGTACTTTGCACTTGATTGCCAGATCCAGAAGCGTCCGCGAATTTATGATGAGTTGCTCGACGTTAGAGATATATCAAATTTGAATTACGATGTAGTGGCGGGGCTGGACCATAACATTGATATCACAGCGAAAGCTATAATCTACATCTTCAGTCCTGAAATAGACCTTCTTTAAAATATATAAAACGATTTGCAACACTATGACAAGTTCGAGAAGACCAAACTTATTCTAAGAGAACTCATTAATCATATTTATACCGGTAAAACCACCTTCGAGGAAGAAGTTTATAGAACGTCTGAAGAGATTATGCACATGGGCGAGTAGATTAAGGACTTAAACACTGCCTTTCGCCAGTTGTAGAGGGATAATAACGAAAAGGATGAAGATATAAACCACCTAAAAAACAGAATTATTGTTTTGGCAAAAGCTTATGAATAGAGTAAGTTTTGCTATGAAGATGAGATATTGGATTACAAGTTCTAAATTGAGGAATGTAAGATGAGGGAAGCTCGTTAAAAATAATTATTAATATAAACCACCAAAAATAACGCCATAATCAACAAACAAAAACAGAAAAATCCAGCCATTTATACTGACAGGAGCATATTCAAACGGTTTTCTGCTTCTTCTCTGCAGGATCATGAGCCAATGCATGATGCAATCAAAGATTAATTCATCAAATAGGAAAACATCAAAACACCATCCGCTAAGATCTATTTTGATCATAAGACAATTAATGATCAATTATTATATGAGAAAGATGTCGCTGAGCACAAACTTTTAACACTTAAGGAAGAGATGGATATTCTAAAGACATAAAATGAGGTTGCCCGCAATAGATTGGAGAGATAGATTAGTGAACTGCGGACAACAATAGAAACTCTCTCTTCCTAACTATCTCTCAAAACATAAAAAATAGCATAGAAAAACCAAACTATCAACGATCTGTTGGATATTATAAACTGATCTTGATAATCTTTATTTGTTGTCTACAATATCATTGCCATTTTGGTTATATTTGAATTTATAAACGAATGAAGTAAATTGCGGAAACAGGCTAATACAATAATCGCAAACTTATTACAAATAACCGCATATTTGCAGGGGCTGTCTTCTACTGCCAAGTGGCTATCATTGTGCTCTATGGATTCTTCGTATTACCCACACCAACATTGCCTAGTAATAATCAGGACTTATTCATTACTAGTGGAGTGGCTATTCTACTTCTCATTGGTACTCTTCCCCTAAGACAGGATTTCCACTGGTTTTTAGTGCTGCCAAAAATAAACATTGGTCATCAATAGGTTTTTCATTCTTAATAACTGTACTCACTTTTCAGCTATTCTTCTTGGTTTCAGGATTGTGGACGGTGGTTGGTATTGCAGGTAATTCTTCGCAACAATGGGGAAATAAATTTTTAGTATTTTTGACTGACAGCGACAATCTGAATAATACTACCAATGGAGTAACTGTATTGCAGGCTTTCAAGTGTTCCCTAGCTAATGTAGTTGCATTTGCGGCTATTTTAGGTAGGGGTGGCCCTCTTTAGCTATTATTCATAACAATAAGCGGGACTTTTCTTTATGAACTCAATAGACAAATAATTAGCCGTTATTCCTTGGATTTAGGGGGATCAATGACCATATTTTGTTTTGGTGGATTTTTCGGATCTGCGATTTCACTTATTCTCTACAGATGGAAGCAATAAAAAACCGCTTTTGAGCATCCTCACTACAAAGCTGGAAAATTTAGTTACGGTTTAGCAGTAATGGGCTCTCTTTTTTGTTGGGTATTTTTCCCATGGTTGAATATCGATATTCCAACATCTCTAATCTACAATTATTCTGGCGGTATCAATACAATATATTGCATTTCAGCCAGTGCGATCACTTGTGTTGGTGTTAGTTGCCTCATAAATGGCAAGCTGAGTCTTAAAGATTTGATATACAGTCCCGTGGTTGGGGGTGTCATTATTGGAAGTAGTGCAGCTTTCATCAGCAACTCTGTTGGTGCAATACTCATGGGTGTTACTGCAGGAGGGTTTCATATCATCTTCCAAAGGATAGAGAGCAGAATGAGGAGATATGTTCTTATCGAAAATAATGTTTTTTTCACTTTTGCCTTGCAAGGTTTGTTTGGAGGACTTCTTTCAGCTATTTTTGTCTATTTAGCCAACACTTATAACTTTGCCAAATATTCTGCAAATAGTGAAATTTACTCACTACCTGCATGGACGGGGCAATTGATAGGTTCTGGCATATCAGCTGGCATTGGTCTTCTGGGAGGATTGATTCTATCTCCTGTGATATGTCTAATAAACCATCATACTAAGATTGATCATTATCATGACAGAGCCTATTGGATAATCGAGCATGATTGCATCTCCTACAAAGAAAACATTCACTTTACTTAATGCACATCTCAAACATCAGAACCATCAGTAGACGTTGTCAGGGAAACATCAATCCAGGAAGGAGATGAGATAAAAAATCGTTATGCCTTTTTGTGAAATGGCTGATAATCTATTATTTTTTTATTTCCGAATTATTCAGTAATTTAAAGTATTATTATCAATGGAAGTTGTCATAACTAATAAAACCAGTTCTGTGGGGATCCAATCGATCGGTCAGAATTTTACATTATCTTTCCGTAAAGTATTTTTTCATTTCAGAATCAGCAATCTTCTTGACTCCAGGATTACAATAACTACGAAAAACAACTTCGCGATCCAACTGCTCCCATCGCTATCTAATATTAGCCTCTTTTGCGTGTTCTTCCTCAACGAGGTTGTCAATGAGTGCCTATGTTTCAGAACTGAGGTGATTTTAGCGTTGATATTTGATAAAAGCTAAGTATCTTCGTTCAAAGTCTTGTGGTATGATATACCGAACAAAACTTGTAAAATTACAAGTGCCATAACGACTGTTAAGTATATCTTAGAATTGCTTACCCTTGCGCTCGTAAATCAATTATAGATCGTAATCCTATCTATATATGAGCTGTCTTTTTAATTCATTCAAACGCTCCTCTTCCAGCAAAATATCTCCTATAATAGCAGTGTTGGTATGTGAGGAAGGAACATCTTAAAATGTGAATCGTGATAATTCTGGTTTATCGAGCTGCACAGAATGCAGGCGATCTCCTTTGGTCATTTTGGTGGAACTAGCTATAGCTGCTGCGGTTTTACCGCTGGGAGTATTAAAGCGGTAATCTCCTTAATGTTCTTCTTTCTTGCGTTTTATTGAAGAATAAAATATCCGAGTTTGTTGCTTGTATTTATTTACAGATTGAGTCACAGTAAACCAGTTTCTAAATTGAGTGTAGTCACAAGGTAAGATAAATCTCGTGCTCAGTCTATCAAAGAAATCTTAGTCTTTGCGATCCCCACTCATTAGGAAAAGATTTTTCATCTATTCAACTGTGATTTGATTGTCATGACTAAGCATTTAAAAAAGATCTTATTTGTTTCGGTACGTGAGGCTCACTGTCTTTCTAAAAGTCTCGCAATCAAGCAGATTCTGTATTTCATCCTCAATCATTTCATAAAACTTTTTCTTTATAGAAAAAGTAACTTCCTTTACTTTTTAAGGCTAGTCTTCTTCTCCCCGAGCAAACCTAGTGAAGTCTCCAAAGGTGATCTTTCCATTGGACGAATATCGTTCCAAAAATAGATTGATTCCTCGAGCCATAAGAACCTCTTGGGAGAAACTTTCCTCTGGCACCAGTTGGTAATTGATATTGCCTCCTAATGCATTCGATTGTCGTTCCTGAAAATTATAGGTAAAGTTGCGAATAAAATTGGTCATGAGTTGTTCATCGATCTCTGGCTGTGAACGGGTTGCAATTAGACGATAAAGAGAAGAGCAGCTATTTTTTCCTAGCTCAATATTCTCTCTGTTTTTTTCGAGATCAGACTCCGCCTTCACCAAGAAGGAGAAATATTGCTTCAGTACTTAGAAATTCATTAATAAAAATTATACTTTATTTTAAAAATTATTTCTAAAAAGAAAGATTTATTTTGATTCTAAACTTTAATTTAAAAACCGACATCTTTTATCTTAGTTCAAGATAAATAAGATTCCTAATGATGTTGTGGTAACCACTACCGATCCAATGTATGTTTAAAATGAGATGATATGGAGCATCATGTGTTCAATAATAATTTCCGCCATAGCCTCCACCCATTCCGTTATAATTTCCTCCCATTCCAAAACCACCCTGATTAATGTTGTTGCCCATATTCATTTCGTTGGCACCTCTGTTCATTTGATTGTTGCCTTGCATTTCTTCACCATAACCTTTTCTCATTTCATAGTTTCCCATGTTCATTTCTTGGTTTCCCATTTGCATATCGCGCATGCCCTGCGCGTAGTTGCCTTGGGCCATCTCCATACGTCCAATATTCATTTAATTTTGTCCCATCTGGCGTTCAAATTGTCCCTGGTTAACGTCCATCTGTCCATAGTTGCGTTCCATGTTTCCCTGATTGTAATCCATACCTCCTTGGAATTCAAGGTTGTTTCCCATGTTGTTTCCGCCAAAGCCTGGATTTCCATAATTGTTTCCCCACATGGTGATTTCAATATATCTTTTGATAAATTTAACAATTATTCTACCATTTAACAAATAGCTTACAAAAAAAATAACTTATAGACGTTACATTTATTACACCAATATTATATTATATCTCTAATAAATATCGTAGTTTATGTGATGTCAAGCGGATTAGCAGGTTTTAGTAGGTTATTATTGGATAATTTCGCTCAACTTATTTAAGAAATTTAGAGAATAAGCTTAATATATTTATTCACAGAAAGTTCACATTAGATAACTTTAGATAGCTTTATAAAGCTTTAGATAGCTTTAGATAGCTATAGATAGCATTAGAACATAGATATAGCTCAAAGAGATTTATCCAGAATTAGATCAGAAAGGTGGGTATCCATATCCGCCCATTCCAAAACCTCCATTCATCATGTTATTTCCCGTGTTCATTTCATAGGCCCCTCGCTGCATATCGTAATTCCCCATATTCATCTAATTCATGCCCTGACGCATTTCGTAATTGCCCATCTGTTGTTCTCTCGCGCCTCGCATCATATCAGCCATGCCTTGAGCGTAATTGCCATGAGCCATTTCCCAGCGACCTCGGTTCATATCCATCTGCCCCATGTTGGTTTCCATCCTGCCCATGCTGTAGTCGTTCATGCCCATCTGCCTCTCCATATTTCCCATTCCCATATCCATATTGCCCTGGTAGTTCATGTTAGCTCCCATATTGAATTGTGGGTTGTAGCCCATGTTGGGATTATACCCCATATTAGGATTGAAGCCATAATTTCCTCCGTACATGCTGATATATTTATAAGTGATCGAATTCAATGGTGAAAATAAACTCCTTGGCTGACCATCCTTTCAGTAATAAAAATAACAACTGATTAATACTATTAAAAGTCGTTGTGATAAAAAATCAAACCCTCTTCTTTGAATTGAGCATTACAGAAAAAGTTGACCTCTTGAAAACTTTCTGATAAATAAATATTATTACTATCCGATGCCCAATAACCTTCCATAAATCGCTCAGAACACCAATCGCACTTATACCAATGAACCTACCACTCATAAACTCTCTCAAACTCCTCCCAAGATCAACTATAAGGGCATTACTCTCAGAGAGTACTTTCGCATATGTGATGAACCTCGTTATCAATAAACGATTAAGGAAGATGAAGGTGAGTCTCAGTCCTCTGCCAGCGCATCTCTCGTCTAAACGCCTTGCTTTGCTCAGGACGATACCAAGCGCAAAGGGCGCAGCAAAATCAAGACTTAAGTTTGTGAAGAGGGATAGAATCAATTCAAGAATAATATAATTCGGCAACATTTTCCTGAAAATGAGTATCCCCGTGTCTGTTATCCAAATAACATGGGCGAGAAGGGACGTGCATATAACTCTAAGGACTACCATCCCTTTCAAAAAAAAAAGTAGGTTAAGAAAACAGGAGGAAAAATGCACTCTCAGTCAACAAAACAACCGGGAGAGTTGCTGAATACAACATTAAGCTCATGGAACCAAGTAGATAATAAAAGACGCATGTTACGTAAAACCCAAGCTGATAGAGATCGAGCCAACGATCTGCGCTTGTCTGACGCATTCTTTATCACAAAATATGGATCTCGGTTTCTAATTGACAAGACAACTCTTCGGAATGATTTATGATGATATTTATTAGTTTCTGTAATTTAAAGAATAATTTAAAGTTCATAATTTGAATAATGGAAAAGCTTTATGAATTATATATTGAATGAATCTGAGTTCAATTTTATCAATTATAAGGTTAAGATTATTCATTTCATCAAAGAGGTGACTTTATTGTTTTATTTGTCATTAATTATTTATTACGGTAGGCTTCAACTCTTTCTCGTCCAATATTCTTTTTAGACTCACTTTCATGCGATAACTTGGGTCTATGTTTAACATTCTATTAATTTAGATGCTAATAGCTTTGTATTCCACTAATGAATGGTTGGCATAACTTAGACAAGATTTTGTAATTGGCTTTAACATTAATTCCTCATCTTGAAAATATAAAAATTTTCGAGGAATAAATAACGAAAAAGAGCTGCCATGAGAATTGGTTGTTTTTAGTTTACTAAACTAATCAAAATGTTAGAACACATCTATATTATTTTTCTCCCTTTTGTCTCTAATCTTAGAACGCATTTTTCTGAATAGATCCTTATCGTAAAAATGGTCGTTGTTGATTGCAGTAACATTGGGTTTAATTTTTTCCTCAATTATCTTTTAAATTGTTTCATAACGTTGAGCCACTTCTTCCTGGAGGTAACTTATGTGATCGCTTTGAATACTACTGCGACGAAAACTACGAAATCTATTATCGCTTTTGGTTCTAGTCAGAATGTTATCCGGCTTATTCTTTTTTATAAAAGTGCAAACCAGTACGTGAAAAATATTCCGAAGGTTATACGACCAATGAAAGAAAAACTTAAAGAAATTTCCACTCAATAGGTACAACATCAACTCCAAGATAAATTCCTTAATAAAGATATCCATGTGGTTATAAATTACAAGCAGCATTTGAGAAATGCAGCACTATAATTCCCCTTATAAAATTGTTCTCACTCTCTCCAGGAAAAATTTATAGTCAAAAGTACTTGGAAAAGGACGTCGTTTGACTTACACAGAAGTAAAAAATTAATCAATAAACTATATAACAGTAAAAACTGTATCTCCTTAGTTGAGGTTGACTTTTTTAAGTAAGATATTTACAAATATATTGAGTAATTTTTCATTGGCAAGTAGACTGACACAGCATTTTTTGATACGGTTATTGAAATGTCGTATCTTCACACCTCGTAGCTGTATCAAAAAAGCATGCAAAAGTCGATTGTAACCAGGAAGAAGATGCCATTTGATATGCTTTGTGACTTTTGATATTTCCTCAATCTATTGAGCTAATTTCTACAAGAAAGAGAAAAATGCATCCTATCTCTTAGCCAATCGCTGTTTCCATCTATCTTCCTTTAGAATCATTCGCAACTACTCATCGTTGTTTTGATATCTTTAATCATTCTTGATGTATTTCCATAAATTATTTTACCAATCAAACAGATTTGTATAGATTTCATCATTTCCGTTTGCATCTTCATATAGATTAAACTCTGTGTCGCGCCATTCAGGAATTTTGGGGTCGCTCTCCTTTATGATTATTTATAAAATGTATTCACGAAAGGGAGGAATACGAAAATATGAATAAGAGCAGAATAGCTCAGCAAAATAGCTCTATGTTTCATCACCCTTATTTTACAGGGATCTCAATGCATTTTTAAGGAAATTAATGAGCAATTCTTGATATTTAAGACTGACTTCGATTTTATTGACTAAAGAAGGGTCAGACTTCCCTTAGGAGATGAGTTCTTTCTCAGCTTTAGTGATGCCCAGATGATCAAGTGTAAGTTAACCTCTCTTGAGGATAATAGTAAGTATATCCCAACAAACTGGTTGTATATCTGGTTGATCCTTGTGAATATATACTAATGTCCGTTGGGCAAGATCAATGAGTAAGTTTTGCGCTGCATTAAGCTCTGTCTAATTTTTATATTCATAAATCAGTTCCTTTTATTTATTCGTATATTTCAACACTTTTAATTCTCTCTCTAGTAGATTTTTAATAAGCTTTATCTTTTCCTTCATTACTTCAAAGTAGTTCCTTTCCTACTCGTTATAACTCATGTTAATAAATTCCCGCTGTATTTAGTTGCTGAGGTTTTTTAAACTAGATATATCTATGTTTTCCTATTTCTCTTGATAGTGATAGGCTAAACTTGATACTGATATTCCCTATTCTGTGAGTACACACGCCTACATCTGTTTGTGGTGCGTTTGGAGTTCAACTTTGAGCTTTATATTTGCTTTTCCCACTTGTGCACCATGAAGCCAGATTTTTTCCTAAAGATTGATAGTACCTTTCATGTACTAAATGGCGCTTTTTTGATCTTTGTTGATGAAAGAGTTCATATTAAGGAGTTTTGCCAATGAAATAAAGCACTCTGATTGTATTTCATAGCGAGGTTAATCATCATCATCAAACCCGGGGCTCACCTTCCAGAAAGTAAGATGTAATGAAGATGGGTATATTTAATAATATGCAATGTTCAAGTCAAATTACGGTAGGGGTTGTTATTTACCCAATTCCGCCTTCCATATAATTTTGTCTCTTGTAACCTAGTGGGTTTAAGCTAGATCTATGACATTTAAAGATTTCCTTTATGGCTCTGTAACTACTATGTGATAAGCATAGTCCGAGGGATCTTGTTCCGATCCAATCTAATTTACTTCATGGTTACTGTTGCTGATATGAAAAAAGTAAATCTATCATTGAGAAATACTTTTTCAATTGGTTTGAGTTCTGTCATTAGATTTTGTATCTTTAGGTGAATGTTTTGGGATATCTTAAAGTCAAGGGATATTCTGCAGAGTTTTGCCTTGGGTAATTCCATTTTGAAATCTAGGTGATAGGGGCCTGTCCAAATAACATACATGTTGATTCGAAGATTACCGATGACATTCTTAAATTTGTCAGAGACTTCAATAGTTACGAAAGTGCGGCGCATGGTATATTCCGTCATTGTAAAATCGAAAGAATTTCGATTTTTCCACTAAATTTAACAAGAATTACTTAAATCTTCTGCTTATGATCGACTTCCTTTAAGGGGAAGTCACAAGCAGGAAGGCTTTCAATTTTCAATTTGACTGAGATTAAGTCCTAATTTAAGATAAATGTACGTAATCGGAACATTTTCGTAATTTGAGATTAGAGAGCAATACAAAGAACGTGAGTGGAGGCAAACTCATATTCTTCAGTTTGTCTGTTCCTGGAGGCACATCCTTAAAGGAAATCGCTCTTTCCTGAGGTTTTAGACGAAGGTCTTTGGATCCACAACAAATACCCATTTTATTAATAATTTAGTCTCATTTTATAACCAAACTATAACTAATCATATTACTCAATAAGCTACTAGAGGAGGGAGGGCACAGTTTTTAATAAAACAACATTAGTCCCCTGCAGTATTTTTGGCCCTCATTTCTTTTACACATATTCATGAGTGCGGCCAAAGAAGGACACGAGAAAAACAAGCCCAGAAAATTTATGTTGCCCTCTGCCCTACGCCACCTGCAGGAAAGCAAAAGAGTTTAAAGTATCCATTCTTAGAGGCAGCCCAGCACTTCATCAAGCAGCTCAAACAGCTCGAACAGCAGCCCGCAGAGCAGCATCCGAAGAGAGATAAAAAACACAGTCAGTCTCTTTTTATGCTCAACCATTTATTCACCGCCATCGTATAGGAGGGGCCAGTGGATCGGAGGTGGCAGTGGAGTGGAGTGGAGTGGAGTTGCTCTGTCGACACAGGTCAGCACAGCAAGTCGAATTGATTAGAGTCCCTACTAAAGCGAGCCGAGGAAAAACTTCAGTTTGTTGAACCACTTCAAATTCGGCAACGAGAAGTGAATGGACGGCAAAAGAGCTGGTGGACAAACTGCTGCCTGGTGAAAATTGAAGGGTTTGAGTTCGAAAGCATTGTAATGCGCGGAGAAAGGGAAGGTAAGCGATATATCGGCATCACAACTTCTAACTTTGCCAAACTTGCGCGAAATGTGGATTATGTAGCCCAGCCTATCTTTCTTTGATAAATCGTTATAAATTGATTATTTCAATGTAATTGCGTTTTATATTATTAACAAGATTTTCTTTCTGTTTGTTCATTACTCTCCTATTGCGCTGGGTCTCAGTTATTTTTAATCCAATGCCTTTTTAACAAAGACATTCATGCGGTAGGTTGGGTCCAAACTTAACATTTTCTATAACTCATTGTTGATCATTGTGAATTCATTCAAAGAATCACAAGCATAGCTAAAAGCAGCTTTATGTACTGGCTTTAGAATCATTTCCTCCTCCTAAAAATATAAGAATGTCCTTGAACTAATACTGCTCGCTGAACATGGTTCCTTTAGATTACTCAGTGGTTCAAAATTTTACAAGATTTGTAAGTTATCCTTTTCTTTTTTGTCTCTAATTTTGAAACGCATTTTTCTGAATAAGTCCTTATCATAGAAATAATCCACATTGATTTCAGTTGCATATGGCTTAATCTTTTCTTTAAAAATCCTTTTAATCTTTTAATAGCGTTAAATTACTGCCTCCTTCAGATAAGTTATGTGATCGCCTTGATTACTATTGCGATGCTTAACGCGCAAAATCTGACGTTTGCTGTCATTTATTTTGCTCAGTATGCCATCAGGTTTAAATTTTCTGACAAAGGTGCAAACCAGTGCGTGGAAAATATTTCTGAGGTTATGAGACCAATGAAAGAAGAACTTAAAGAAATTTCCACTCATCAAATACAGCATCAACTCCAAACTGAACTCTATAGCAAAGGTTTCCATATGATTATAGAATAAAAGTAACATCTGTGAAGTGCAGAACTACAATTCGCCTTCCAATACTATCCTTATTCTCTACAAAAAAAATTTATAGTCGAAGGTGCTTGGGAATGGACGTCGCTTCAATTAAACTGAGCTTATTAATGAATTGATGAACTATATAATAGCTACTACTGTGTCCCCTTAGTTGATGCTAATCTTTTTTAGCAAAATGTTGATGAGTGGATTGAGTAGTTTTTCGTTTGCAAGGAGGCTTGTACAGCAAGTTTTAATGCGATTATTGCAAGAACGGACCTTCATGCTGCTCAATTCTACTAAAAAAACATGCAAAAGTCTACTATATCCTGGCAAATTATGCCATTTAACATATCTGCTTGCCTATGAGACGTGCTCGATTTATTTTGCTAAGTTTTACAAAAAAATAAAGAATGCCCCCTGTCTCTTAGCTAGCTTCTGTTTCCACCGACCCTACTTTAAAATCATCTGTAGTTACTAATTGTTGAATTGATATCTTTAATCATTCTGTAGGCACGTCCATAGATTATTCTACCAATCGAACAAATTCTAATAAATGTCATCTCCCTAACTTTTCCCATCCTAGTATAAATTGAACTCAGTACCATGCCATTAAGGAATTATTGGATCATGCTCCCTCTTAATCGCTTGTAAGATGTAATCTCGAAACAAAGGGATACGAAAATATGCGTAAGAGCAGAAAGACTCAGCAAAATAACTTTTTGCTTAATCACCCTTGTACACCAATGACTTCAATGTATCTTTAAGGAGATGGTTAAGCAATTATTGATATTTAAAACTAACCTAAATTTTAGAAACGAAAGAAGAGTTATACTTTCCATTAAAGATGATATCTTTCTCTATGCGACTAAAGCTGAGATGCCCCAGTGTAAGCTCACCGCGTTTGAGGATAGTTGTCAGTATATCCCAACAAACTGATTATATATCTGATTTTTCCTCTCGAATATAGGTTAAGGCTCGAAATGCTAGGTCAATGAGCAAGTTTTGCGCCTCATTCAACTTATTTTCATTCTTATATTCATAAATCAGGCAATTTTATTTATTCGTCCATTTCAATACTTTTAGTTCTCTCTCCAGCAGGCCTCTAATAATTTCTATCTTTGCCTTCATGACATCAAAGTAGTCTCTCTCCTCCTGGTTGCAAGTCATATTGATAAATTCTCGCTGTATTTAGTTGCTCAATTTTTTCAAATTAAGTATCTATATATTTTATCCTCCCTCTTCTCCTTAGAAGTTGTAAACTGGACTTTAAACTAAAATGCCTTCCTCTGTAAGGACACATGCTTGCATCTGCTTGTGGTGTGTTTGCAGCGCAAATTTTAACCTTATATTTGCTTTGCCCACTTGGGTACCATGAAGCCACGTCATTTCCTCGAGGTCAATCGTACGATCCATATACGAGAGAGCGCTTTAGGGATCTTTACTGATGTAGTAATCATTATTTAATAATTTTACCAACGAGATAAAGCATTCGGATTGCATCTCATATCGAAGTTGACTGTTAGATAACCCCGGAAATACCTTCCAGAAGATAAGATGTAAAGAAGATGGATAGATATCGTAATAGGGAATATGCAAGTTAAATTGTGGCAGGGGTTGTTTTTTACCCAATACTGCTAACCAAATTATCTTATCGCTGGTTACATAGTGAGTTTAGGCCTGATCAATTCCATTTTTAAAAGATTTACTTTGAGGCTCTGTAACACATAAGTGGTAGGCATAGTTAGAGGGATCTATCTCAGCTCCAATCTATTTAACACGAAATTTACTGCTGCAAACATGGAAAAAGTAAATCTTTCTTAAGGAAAAATTTTATCTATAAGCTTGAGCTCTGTCATCAGGTTTTAAATCTTAAGATGGCACCTTTGAGATATTTTGAAGTCTAGGGACAGCCGACAGAGCTTCGCTTTGGGTAACTCCATTTTAAAATCGAGATGAGAAGGTCCTGTCCAGATCGTAAACATATTAATTTTAAGCCGACCAATGACATGCCGGAACTTATCAAAGACTTCAATGATTGCAAAAGTGTGTCGCATGGTATATTCAGTCATGGTAAAATCGAAAGTGTGATGAAGTTTCCACTGAATTATCCGAAAAGTACTTGAACTCTATGCTTATGATCAACGTCTTCCAAGGGAAAGTTACACATTTCTGCCTCCTCAATTTTGAATTTGACTGAGATAAGATCCTGCATTGAGCTAGAGATACATAATCAGAGCATTTTTTGAGTTTAAGATTTTATATAAGCACGTAGAAGGTTAGCATCGGCAACTTTATATTCTTTAGAGATTCAGTGTCTAGAGGAATTTCTTTAAGGGAAGATAGCTTTTGCCTCATAGTATTGGGATCTTTGTGAGCACATAAGCCCATTTTACTGAATATTTAGTCTAATGATAATGGATCTATAACAAGATTATTTGCAATCGGGTTATTTGATAAGCTATTAAGGGAGGGGAGGGAGCAGTTTTTAATTAAACGGCATTATTTTCCTGCATTATTTTTGGCCCTCATTTCTTTTACATATATCCATGAGTGAGGCCAAAGAAGGACACGAGAAAGATAAGCCCAGAAAATTCATGCTTCCCTCTGCCCTACGCCACCTGCAGGAGAGCAAAAGAGTTTAAAGTATCCATTCTAAGAGACAGCCCAGCACTTCATCAAGCAGCTCGAACAGCTCGAACAGCAGCCCGCAGAGCAGCATCCGAAGAGAGATAAAAAACACAGCCAGTCTCTTTTTAAGCTCAACCCTTCATCCACCGCCATCGTCTCGGAGGTGCCAGTTGAGTTGCTCCGTCAACGCAGCAAGTCGAATCGATTATAATCATTGGTTCAGAGCGAGCCGAGGGAAAACTTCAGTTTGTTGGATCACTTCAAATCCGGCAACTAGAAGAGGATGGACGACAAAAGACCGACCCTAAAAAAATGTACATTTTCGCCTATTGAGACAATATTGACTTACGGCAGATGACAGTGGCAGACGCTGGAAGACAGCCCTAAAACATGGAGGCCGAGGAGGAGGAGTAAAAATATTAGATCGTGAAGCCCAGCAACCCCTACCATGTGTCCCTCGAGCAGAAGGATCAGATACTACAACCCACCATCTTTCAGACTCCCATTCTGCCCTGTTTCGCCTCGGAGTTCCACGCACGCGGCAGCGAAACAATTAATAAGAAGGTGAATGAGGGGGAGGGAGTATGGCTGGTGGGGAAGCTAAAAGTGAGGGGAAACTGCTGCCGACTGAAAGTGGGAGAGTTTGAGTTCTAGGGAAGTGCGGTGCGTGGAGAAGGAAAGGCAGGCGTTATATCAGCATCACAACTGTTAACGCTGCCAAACTGGCGGTAAATGTGGATTTTGCAGCCAGCCTAGTCAATATTCCTCTGATAAATTGTTATATATTGATAATTAAAAGTTAACGATGGTGGAGGTAAGCGAAGATATCTTTTATCAAGTTAAGAAAGAGATTTTAGACAAGCTTGATCTTATTCTACAGAAGGTGAACTTGGAAATTATCAACTACATAAAGCCTGAAGAATAGTAGTTCTCATTCATTGAGCTATCATCATTCGAGGAAGAACTAACTCATCTCTTTCACTATCTAGATCGACTCTATAATTCTCTCAATACTTCAGTTTCGTTTTCTTCTATCGAGAGTTACAAATCCACAGTCGAAAACTATCAAGCAGAAAATCAGCGTTTGGTTATAGAAAACTAACAACTCAAGCAAATAGTAAATGATTTGCGAGTAGAACAACTTCCAAGCAATGATAGTTGGAAGAAGAAAAATACAATTAATCTCATATAGATGAGAAAGAATGATATTCGTCAACTATAACAGCTAAAAAAAGAGATTTTGGAAATGGGAACATAATTGAAAACTTTTGGGAGATAAATTAGGAAACAGTTAAAGAACTACAAGTTCGAGATGCTGTAATCGCGAGTATAAATTATCGCTAAACTAAAGGATTATTAGCAGTTCTCACTGGCTTCCTCACATCAAAATTCTGAAAAGCTGGCGAATTGGACTTTTATGAACTGTGAGCAGGCGTAGGCCCACACAAACAAGGATGGACAGGATATAATCGCTGCTATCAATTAAATTATATCCCTCTGCTGATTTACTTATCATATTTTTCATAATCTAAATATGTTGTTATTTGAAATGAAAATTTGTATCAATAGGAGAAGGAAAGAGTTGAAATGACCAGTCCTCAGTATTTGCAAACTATTTTGGAGGATTCAATAAAATTTGTAATACTATCCACTTCATAGAATTCGCAGCCTAATCGCAGTACATCATGAATCTTGATTTTTCGCTCTTGCGACAGTAAAATCCACATGCTTTTGCGATCAATCCGTTTTATTGAGTATTCTTTGCCTTCTTTCTCTCTCTTTATCAGTAAGCTGCACTGGCCAACTGCGATCTCATGATCATTTTTTGGTTCAAAAATCACATTCTCTTCAGATTCAAAGTTGTATATTGTTGCTATTATTTCCTCACTCAATTTTATTTTAATCCTCACAAAATTGTCTTCAATACTAAGAAGAATATCACTCCCATCACATTTTTGTAACATTTTTTTCTTGAGAAGAAAAACACCCAAACCAAGACCACAGTCTTTGGCGTATACACTATGATTTGTTAATCTTAACTGCATTTTATAGCTATTTCCATTGAGTTGAGTGGGCTTTTGATCACAATCATCAAAAGTTCCGAAATCCAGTAATCCTCCTTCTCTCATCTTAATGTCAATGATATTGTTTTTATTGCGAAGCGTCAGTTTGGTAAAGATAGAAGCAATTTCTGCTTATTGAGTGCAAAAGTTTTGGTGAATGCTGGGATTTTTTCTTAATGGGAGTGTATCGTCCTGTGGTACATATTGACATTGACAGTTAATCTGACCCATTTTGGAATTATAATGATACAAAATTAAAATATCTAACATTTACTTGATTGTAAGTGCTGATGAGGTAATAATAAGGTGAATGTTTGAATACTAAATTGCTCAGATAAATGATATGTCTACATTGATTTTTAATTGAATTAGTTTTTGATTTTCCTATTTGCATAATGTTTTTTGAGAAGGAATGATTGTATTTATTTTTATTGAGCATTATTTTATAAATTAAGTTGTTTATAAAAGATAAATGATGTGAAATTCAATACGAATTAAAAAATTAATTAATATGCTTGAAGTATTTACTTATTCGACTTATACAAAGATGATGCTTATCCAATAAATTTATTAAAAATAACATAAATCAATATTAAAAGGTCATCAATTCAGTCAAAATATCTACAAATAACTCCAATTTAATAGCTCAATTAATTATATCTATATCAAAATTAATTATACATCGAAGGAAGAGAACAACTATGCAAAATCATTCACCAAATCATGGCAACACTATTACAATGACTTTAAACATCAAAGATGCGAGTAGTATCGAAAGATAATTAATGTAAGCAATCGGTGAAAATCTATAAGACCCCACAGTAACAAATGGTCATGTGAGAATCTAAGGTAAAGTATTGAACTAAAAAGCAGAAACAGCAAAAATGGTAAAGAAAAGGCTCGTCGAAGATGTAACCTTTAGCATATTTTAGAACGGAATCAAATTTAAACATCTTGATGATTATTTAAAGAAGAAGGAGCATGAAAAATTTAGTAAATTAATTGAATCTCGTGCCAAAAACATTTCTCAAACAGAAAAAAAATAAGAAAAAAATGGAATAGCAAATGAAGTTCCCACTTTGAAAAAATACAATAAATATTTCCCAGCTAAAGATGGCATTATTAGTCCCACATCGGGAACAGAAGATCAATAAAAAATATTAAAAAAAATCGAGCAAAGGGCAATGATATTAAAAACCAAATAAAAAAAAGAGAGAGAAATGCTTAAACAATTTAAAAAAACAAAAAAGATAGAAATAAACCACCTGAATACTCTTAGTCGAGTTATTTAAGGTAATGAGTAATCTCTGCAAGTCACTAACAATTCAGAGAGTTCCAATAAGAAAAACGGTCAATAAATAAATTTGAACGAATTCGAATCTGATAAATTGCAAGAGATAAATACCTAAATAAGTGATAGATACACCAATTTGCAAAAATAATATGATGAGCTGTCGAAAAGATATAACTTATTAGTTGATGAGCAAAATGAATTAAAATTGAAATAACTTTAAATATCAAAACAAATGACTTAAATGATCTCTTCTACCTTTGAATTAAAAAATTAACTCACGTAGAAGGAAGAACAAGTCAAGATTTTATAAACCACTTTATAAGAAAAATAAAAAATTATTGAACAAAAGAGTGGATTAATCGATAGGTTAAAACTCCAAAAGAAGAACAGCAAAGGAGAAAAACCCTAACTTGAAAAGCGTAAAAGTGTAGACACAAATGAAACTAATTAATAGAGAATAAAAGAGTTAGATTAATAGTTAGCAAAAACAAAAGCAGACCTCTCAATTATTTTAAAAGAAAACTAGCAAAAGTAAAGAGATCTCGTTACGATTCAATAGGAGCTTGCTAGAGCAAGTAATAGTATTACGAATATGTAAAAAAAATACCATAACACTAGTAAAGAACTAACTTAAAAAAATATAGCCTATGACTTTCTATGGATGGAACTGGAAGAACAAAAAGTTCTGTTAAAAAAATTATAGCATAAGCTTGGGGATTATAACAATGGAAATACCGAAAGGAAAATTATCTCATAATTTGATCTTCAAAAGGAACACCTATAAGATCATTAAACTCCAATCAGAAGACAATAGAACCATCCTTGCTTCACTTCTTAAACAGATTTTAAAAAGATAATGTCTTCGTCAACTATCAGGGAACTACACTTAGCGCTCTAGGATAACAATGATTATATTAAAAACGGGTAAGAAGGGGATAATAAAAAGCTCCATAATCATCTGATGATTAATTCTCTTAAAAATTTATATTCTTCAAGAGACAATATTCTGAATATCCTTGAGGAGGAAGTGTAAAAGATAAGCGAGAAGGAGAGAAATTAGTAAATCCTCCAAATTTTAAATAAATCTTTGTCTTAAAGATAAAAAGAAGAGCCTCTAAAATAAATTAGTGGCAAAAAAAGTAACCATGTATTAATATAGAAATAAATATCCTACTAGATCAAGAAATCAGTGACGCTTTTTAGTAATCCTAATAAAATGATGAAATCATTGAACTCATGGCCACTAACAATAATGTCAGTCATTCCAGACTCAATCATTCTTTAGGTGCATTCAGCGAATATTCTCGCATCAAAAGTACTCAGTCCTTGACAACGAGTCATGAAGTGGAAAGTAACTACAAGAATAAGATGAAAAATAACAAGCTAATGGCCAAGCTTGGCAAACTCAAGAAAAAATGATATTTTTAATACATTTATTATTCCTTAGACAAATGTTAAGGAATTATGGATATTAATTGATATAGATGAAAATCAATTTCCCATCTAAAATTATTCTTCCTCGTATCCTCTTATAGAAATTGAATTGGCTTCAGGGTCACTCGGATGGTACTCTTGGAAACTGTAGACTTTTAAATCTTAGAGAAGCAAAAAGGCGCAAGGGATCATCATTAAAAAAGCAAGCTAAATTATTCGGCAGGCAGTATCTGCAATCTATCTAAATAAGGCGAACCAAATGGCATAATTAATGGTTAAAAGTAGATAAGAAATGAAGATATATCTCCAAATAGGTCGAAGATTCAGTTTATCATAGCCTTGAATGGTGATGAGCAGCCAACCACTGAAATAGTAAAAAATGAGTGAGATAGGGAAGTAGCAGAGTATGATTCCACAGATAAAGAATACGAAAACAACCTTTTTGGTAATGTTGACTCTAAGCAATCCTACATTGATCAATAAAATTCTTGCCAAAAATATAGTAATTTCTGTATCTCCTAAATTGAAAGTGAGAATCTCCAATACAATGAGAAGGCCTAATAATGAATACTTGACTGATTTGGACAGCTTGTTGATAAAGGTTGAATCAAATATCCAAGCGATAATGGTTACCGCGATTATTAAGTTCAGAATAAAAACAAAAAGGTGCTGGATTGCATTAACATAGTCGGGACTGGCATATTTTACTTTCAAAATTTTGGTCTATGCTAAATTAAACATTCGGTAAGCTACAAATTTGTTGTAACTTGGATTTACCATGAAATTCCCAGTTTTGTCGACAGTAATATCAGCTTTCAACTCTTTTATAAGTTCAGGAATTGACCTTTACTTTTAGAAAGCTATAGAGCCAATGGTATTTTTAGAATAGTCAACTAATTGGACAAATTATTTGCAACTAAGATAGTTCTCCGCCTCTGGAAGTTGAAGAAATGTATATTCAGCACTACTTGTAACCATCAGTCCCTTGGTTGACAGCATATTTTTCGGTCGTTCGATGCATTGTGCGCATAAAAATGTTTGTTCTTGCGTCAGAAAGCGCAAGCATTAAGTCTATATATGTGCCTATTGGTATTCCTTATTGATATCGTAGATAGCAACAAAGAGCACGACTGTTGCAATCACGCTGAAGGCCATAAAGTAGAATTATTTCATTGAGATTCGTGGCAACTAATGTTGATTATTATAATTGTTAAAGATATAATTTATGTTGTCATATAAATCTTCATTACTATTCTTCTCCATCATATAACAATCTCCTCTCATCCTACATGACTTCCATCAGATCTGCTTTAGTATCAAATTCAATTTATGCTTGTTAGTAAATATAGGACCGTTAGTCCTTCTACTCCTCTTCAATTGGAACTGGTTAGAATGGATTTTTCTTTAGCATCCTTTGAATATATGCATTTTCCATTTCAACTTGCCTTGTCTTAATACCTTTTGTGTTTTATGCTCGAGCTCGAATTTTGTCATACTTTTCCTCAATTTTCCAACTGACTAACAATGCTCCCAAAAAGAAAACAGTCATAATTGCAATGTGACGATTTTAGCTCATTCTTGTCATTTTAATAAACTATTTCTTTCTTTAAATATATCCGCTCTTGAATTTACCAACCACTTTTTCCCACCATTCAAAAGTAACTGGTTTCCTGATCTCTTCCCGATGCAGAATCTTTTGAGCTTGAAGTCTTTTTTGTTCTGACGATTCTTTTTAAATTCTTTTGAGGATATCTTGTGGGGATTATTATTGATTGTTGTTGAAGTTTTTAGACATTGTTAATTATAAACTTGATTATCATTTTTAAATTAGAAAGATCAATTAGATTGTAGAGTATATTATTTGATTAAGCGAATCATATATAAGTCATTTTTAATTACTTGGAACATTAAACTCAATTATGCGGAATGATAGTGACAGTCAACGAGAAGAATCCTACTAATACATCAGAAAGGCCAATGTTTAAATTAAGGAGTTAGGAAAAAACCATATATTTGGCGACAGATCATAGAGTTAAAGCTCCAAAGAGTACTCTAATAATATGAAATCAGCATAGGAAAGTATTGAGCATTAAAATAGTCGAATGTCATTTATGAGTATGGGCTCAAACCTGGAAATAGTAACAGACGCTAAGGACTCTTGCTAAAACAACAAAGATTAAAATGAATAGATATTTTAAGATTTAAGTAATGAGTTAATAATACAGAAAAAGATAAAGATGATGATGATGATAACAATGAAGATAAAAAATATCATTTTGTTGCAAACGAAATATATTTAGACGACCCATCTAAAGAAAATATTTAAGGAAAAAATATATAAAATTAGTAAGTCATATAGTATAAATAACACAAAAATTAATAGATTAGTGAGATTAATGAATCTATTGATAAAAAATCAAAAGGAGAAGATCACAATCAAAAATTTAATAACAATTTATAGCAATTGATTAGCAATAATAATGCCAAATCAATTGAATATTTTCGATCTCTTGAAGACAAAATTGTTGATCTCACCAAATTAGCGTAGAAGGAAACTGTCCTTAGAGAACAGTGGACTCAAGACTTCAGTCGTCAGTTTTAAGCCACCATTAAACATTCAATCAAGTAAAAGATATAAGAATGCTATTGCGCTTCTGATCGATAGCAAAAAGAAATCAAAAGCATGACAGCCGAGTTGACCAGGAAGGTGGTGACTTCATAAAAAAAATTAGACAGCTTAGAGAAGAAAATAGACAAATTGATAGAATTAGTAAATTCTAGAAGAAAATGATTGATTGCTATGTATAATTATAAGATGAGAAGATACACATATTACGCACTTTGAACCTGCTCAAAATATATGGAGGTGACGAATGAAAAATTGAATTCCTTGTTCAGCTGCTTTCGATAATTTTGTCGATAGTTTAACATCTGGAGAATTTGGAGAATCTGAGACTATTAACTCAATTTTAGGAATATTTTTGGGAGAGGCGGGGATTTGTTCAGAATCACTTTTTTTGCTGCGAACTTTGTCTTTAATATTTTTGATTTTCTCGGAGAGTTTAAGGATAACTCTTTCACTAAGTCTGACTTTTGGCTATTCTGGTATATTGACATTATTTATAATTTTCTATTCTTGTTCCGATATTTTTTGTTTCAGTATGCTGGCATTTTTGCGTATAAAACTAAACTATTAAACTTATTTAATATTCGCTCCTGCAGGATGATTATTCAAAGCAACAATCTGCGAATATTTTTTGCAGTTCTAAACGCTAAATTATGGAAAGAGCTGGGATAAATTTATTTTTTAAGAAAATTATTTATGCAACCCCTCGCATCTAAAGTAATTATCTAACATTATAAGGAATTTGCGATGAAAAATACCGTTTTAATGTCTGTTTCGTTATTTAATAGATTCCTTACTCAGAGTATTTACAATTTCATCGATAGCTGATGCTTTCTGTTCAACTATGGCAAATAACTAAGGAGGGGTAATGAACTTGAAATCTTTTTTTTCTGCTATATGTTCTTATTAGATGAGAATCCTTTCTAAAAGGCAAGATATGACCTGCAAGAGAACTCCTCCAATCTTTTTGATGGTAAAGATATCCTAAATATCAATGCATATACGATTAGCAGTCTGATTGAAGTAATCCTCTTCTCAATATTAATTTGTCGATAGAATAATCCAAATCGTGAGTGCTTAGTCATGAGCAAATGCATCTCCATAAATTTTAAAGGCATTAACCTCATCAAAGACTATTCAACTTCCTAAAATTCGCTGATATACTGATAAAGATTTAAGATTGAGCTAAATGAAAGAAATAATTAATCTAGTTAATACGATAGTTTGGGTTTATATTATTGTGGCTAATTGTTATAGTCTTGTTGCTCGTCCATGTGCATCCTTGCAATTACAATAGTAAAATAAGAAATTGAGTTATTTAAAGAATAGAATACTTTTGAGGATTTTTTTAGATTTTTCAAGCTATTTTTAATCATATTCACATGAAACAAAATTTACTATCGACAAACGAGCCTATCAGACAATTTTTGCAGAAGGGTCCTTTCTTACACCTCGCCATAGCGACTTGATTGCAGAATTTCATCAATACTTTCAAATATTTCATAAGTACGAATTTAATCAATTTCATTATGCAATTTTTAAAGAAGCAGTGGTATTATCTTTGATTTTTATTCCACTGCTATCACTGTTAAATTGTCTTCATCATCTGTTAGTAATTTAGCTAACAGGTGAGAGATTGATGGGTAGTGACAGATTTGAATTAATCTTTTTAGTATTTAAGGGTATTAGTGGAAAAATTATAAAAATTCAGAAGGTTTTTTCCGAATTAATGTTTGCAAGGCTTTGCTCATATAGTTTAAACAGTTTTAATTTAAAGTTTCGTTATTGATATAGTCGAAGATATTGATTAAAAATGTATATTTATTGGTCAATGTACATGCCACTTATTCTATTTCTTCTGTTTATATCTATTCTGGAATTTCTTAATTAATATCCATTTCGTCATCGCTATTGACTTGATTTTTGATTTTCAGTATAAACAGATCTGCCAAAGATTCATGATCACAAGTCAGGATATCTAAAGCTACATAGGAGATTATCTTCATTTATGCGTTGCTGTTTTCATGCATGGGGCATTTGATACCCAAACTAATGAGTTTATCAGTGAAAATCTATTTGTTTTTGCAGTAATCGATAAATGTTTTGAGCTATCTCTTGATTTTATTATTAATATCCTTTATCAGAAACATGTTTTAGAGAGTTAGATCTGTCTGCTCTAATATTTATTGCAGAGTTAGCTTCTCTAAGGCCATACCACAATCGTTTTAAATCATTCTTGATTAAATTATAATATCCAGTAGTTAATCTATAGTTAATATAAAGTTAATTAAATATGATTATCTTGATCGATACTCGGAGATTGTTAATCTAAAGTTAAATTGAATTAATTCCATTTTATTTTAGTGGGTATTAACTCAAAAAAAGAAAGGTTATATTATTTTTTAAATTATCTTTAACAAAGATAAGGGGCTCAAATCTGATTAATATATCTTAAATTAATTTCATGCTTATTAGACTCTTTCATACAAATAGTAGTTCAGAGCATCATTGAGATGGGTTTTAAGCTGTAAATTTACCCATTATGGCCAATATCTCAAAGTAATCAGGATTATTCTATATCCTATAAGATTCAGCAATCGATTTCTGCTATATCACCTCTTCTTGTGGCTTCTCTACCTATATCAATTCTGTCACAGGTTTAACTACTATCGTTTCAGTCTCATTTCCCTGTTTATATAGAAACGAGGGGATCCGATCTTCATTTCTCATTTCAACAACTGTTTCGACTACGAGATCATACACTATCATTTTAGTTAATGTTATTCCCAAACAAACCAGAAATGAGATGGTGTAATGCCAGGTATTGCCGAAACGGGCAATAATAAAACCGACACTGCGCCAAAAAGAAGAATTACTTGACAACTACATTAATTAAAAGTTACTAAGGAATCAATAGCACTACTCTGTCTCACAAACACACTCTAACTGCCTAGCATCCAAGCACCAAATAGGAAATGAAATAATAATGCAAAAGGAAGCATATTCAGTACTCTTTAATTCAGTGCTTCGTCCAATGCTCGAGGAACCTTACTGAATCTTATAAATATGAATTTAAAGTAGAAATATCTCAAACCAAAAGCTGCAGCACATGGTAACATAATGACAGGCATCCCAGCAGAAAAAGCTAGTCCCACAAATAGAATCAAAAGAATATTGGCATAATGGTCTTCAATCTCAAATTACTCCGGAGTTAGCATATCCATCATACACTTTTGAGTGAGCTCCTTTTCAGCACGCCAAAATTTAAACTTTTCTTTGAGGTAGCCAATGATAGGATTGAGAAGTGGAACCTGAAAGGCAAGTATTATCCAGGTAAGAGTAATTTTGTATCCAATATCTACGTACCAAAATGGGTTAAAATCAGAGTATTCTGTCAGTGTAGAAACATTTTCTTTTAGATAGCTGCTGTCAACGAATTGACCCACAAAATGCTTAAAAGAGATGTTAAAAATATTGGCTTGGAGCTAAATAAGATATATTTTACCAGTAGAGTGATAAGCACAGTGGTGCAAATGTAAGTAACAAATAGACTAAGCATAATACTCATCTTTTCTTCAGTGAACTATTTGTAACGCTGAAATTTTGATAACTTGATAACAACAATCTTTAAAATCGACTTCACACCCACCACCACTAATGAAATAATTACGCCTACTGCCAATCCTACATAATATCGTGTGAGATATGGCGAGCAAAGAGTTTCCACAGCCGCAATGGAAGAAGCCACTGATGTATGCTCTATGCACCAAACGTAGAGAATAGTTGTATTTGTCACAGTCAAGATGGTAGCTCCAGTGTAGTTGCTTGTGTCTATATTGGTTGCAGTTGAAGGGGTGGCCATATTTAAGAAGGATATAACCAAAAAGGTGGCTGAAATCAGTATTAAAACTAATATAGCCTGCAAGATGCCCCTTAAAAGTCTTCCTTTCCAGGTAATATGCTGATTTTACCAGATAATATCTCCTGGTTCATTGTGACAGGGTTTCACTCTTACTTTTTGACCTAGAAGTAAATGCTCTTGTGGTACATGTTTAATTCCCCATTTGCAGCATCCATGATGTTTCCTTAGTGTATTGAGAACTGTTTGTCTTACTTTTGGTTCATCAAATACAACATAATACTTAAATACTCTATCTTATTTACTATCCACTTCTTCAGCTATCTTGGCATTGATAACTTTAATTTTGTCATCATATTCCTTTATTTAATCATTTATTTTTTCATTACTTAAGGTTTATTAATTTTATGAATTTAACAGTAACTCGTTCTTACTGAGCTCGCAACTATATATTTATTGACATAAAGCGATTATTTCGCTGTAGTTTCTCACTGGAGCTATCTCCTTCACTTTTCCGAATTGACTGAAGTATTATATCAAATCTTTCTCACTTGCTTCCTGAGGAAATTCAACCAACTATAGTGTATAATAGCAATGAAAATTGACCTATTTTTTTACTTACTATGTCAGACTATCAGATTTGAACTCCCAAAGAATATAAAAGGATAGGAAAAGGAAACAAGCAATGAGATCTGGGATTGAGTTGGCTAGTTTGTAGTTATTCGAAGTGCTGCTATCCAGTGATGATACTTATTGAGGTTGTGGATTTAGATTGCCGACAGTTGTTTTGGCCACCTGAACACCAGTGCTGCTAATCATAGAATTGAACCCGGTACCCTTTACACAATTGAAAACTGTCGGAGCAATATAGATTACCCCCAGAATGCAAAAAAGTACTGCCAGATATTTTGTGAAAACAAAAAATAGGTATATACCTGGACCATATTTTTTAAAGTAGTCTGGACCTACATTGCAAGAGACTTCTTCTCCTTGACTATAACGATTGCTCAATTTATTTGCCATTTCCAAGGCTAAATTGTAGTTAGCTTTCTCACATCCCTTAATTACTGTAATTTTGGGTTGAGGTTTAAATAATGAAGCTGCTGATTATTATAAAGTCGCTACAATATCATTTTTGGCTTAATATATATGACTCATCTTCGGTATTATTATTCTAAAATTTAAATTCCTAATATATTAAATAGTACATCAATTCAGCGTTATAAATCAGAAAAAATTGGCTAATGATGATTTACAGAAAAATATATATATATTCAGATCATTCTGATCATTTTCTCAGAAGAGTTTATTGATCATAATATATGTTTCAATTATCCAAGAACTTGCCTTAACTTATATCTAATCAATCTTCTTGCATCATCTTCTTGATAATTCAGTACTAATGAACTAATATCGATGTTTATATTGTGTGCTTCTGACAAATGAGTTGATGTGGCCGTGTGTCCATGTTATTTACACTTTTTCCCATACATTTCTCTGATGGTTCTCCCTAATTTAATTGGTGTTTTCAGTGTCTTAATATTACCTTTGAGTCCTTCCAAATACATAATGTCTATACGCGTTGATCTAATTCTGCAGTTGAGTTTATGCATTGTAGATCTGCACATATAACCTAGAACTTTGCTAGCATTACCTTGAAATAATTATACAATGTATGTTGGGGTTGTCCATGGTAGTACACAAAAATTTTTGAAGTGTTTCCTGAATTCTATTTATACCTTTTCTTTTTCTCTCTAATTACCAATAAAATATATAGAAGACAGTAGTCTTAGGTGGGGTTGCACTAATGTTTTGAATAAGCAGGCGTTGAATCCAAGATTGTTTCTCCATAGTATAGACATAAGTTGTTTTTTCATATATTTGACTCTCTGATCGCATTTAGTTAAATGAGCGTCTGGATTCAGTGTATTTCCCAAGTAAGTACCTAAATATTTATAAGTACTTAGAAAAGGGTAGCCGTAGAGATCTTTGTCGAGCTGATTCTTTCCTCTGTTGCTGTAAAATTTTATGATGCCTGACTTCTTTTTGTTAATAACAAGCTATAATTTAGTGGCGTTGAATTCTAAGCATTTGATAGCCGTTCTGAGTCTTATTTCATCTTAAGCTACTACTATTAAATCATCCGCAAAGAATTGACTGAATACATTCCTATCTCCAAGCTTTTACAAAATAGATTAGACGTATATATTGAACAATATGGGTGAAGTAGTTAGTCCCTGTGGAACTCCTTTCTTAATTTGACAATTATTCTTTCCCAAGTTTATCCACAAATTTTAATGAATAAATTTTAGTAAACTTATATCCATTTCAGAAAGAATATCCTTCTCCTTTAATATTTAATACAGCATTTATCGGTTTACAGAGTCATAAGCTCCTTTAAAGTCTATAAAGAGTGAGTGAGGTCGTTGACCCTTATTTAACTGTTCTTTAATTTACATTAATACTCTCAATTTGCACTATTATATTGATACTCCTGGAGTGAACCCAAACTGATTCTTATTCATTCGATTTATTGAATAACTTCTCAATTTAGGTGTTAGAAAGCCTTATAGAAACTTAATTACTTGACTACTAACTACAATGGGTCTATATTATTAAGTAGTAGGAAGTCTAGGGTAGGCTTTATTCAGAGCGATTAATCTACTAATAAAGTGCTTTTTCCGCTCAGGGTTATTCCAGTATTATTGAGTTGAGCATTTTCTAAGTATTACCATTTTCATTTCACATTTTTAACACATCATATGAACCCTTCCCTTGCAGCATTTTCCTCCAATAACGAATAGTTTATCTGGAACGCAATCAGGGGCTGAGGCTTTACCAAGTTTAACATTTTTGGATGCAATTATTATTTATTAATCTCTGTATATCTTATCTGGAAATGTTTAGTGGTACTCCGTGTGATGAACCCAACCATGGGTTTCTTGATAATTTTATATAATCTTATCGTTAAGTTTTTCTCCGGTGATAATTTATCCTCGATAAATTGCGGCTGAAATGATAGAACCATCGCGTTTTTCAAATTGGTCATACCTTGTTTTCTTTCTTATGTATTTGTAGTATTTGCCCTTCTACTTATGCAGATTCTAAGTCATCTCTTGAAACTATTGGTTCATTTTGGAATAATGTTTTTGCAGCCACTTTGGGTCAATAATGACACTGGTTTGCCTATCTGTGTCAATATTGGATTGTAATTTATTTCTACTATGTATTGTTACTTGGTCTTGAATATTAAAC